>JAABUN010000605.1_pt1 | contig 90547 bp, 88 predicted proteins | sample 5559311 | NCBI WGS metagenome assembly JAABUN01 (sample SAMN10711877, study PRJNA513370) | rock metagenome | isolation source: Antarctica rocks | place: Antarctica: Victoria Land, Siegfried Peak sud
ACCCCATGCCCCCCCTCCGCCGCTACCTCCGCCTAACCGCCCACTCCGTCCTCGAACTCCGCATCTACCTCGACAACCCCACCGACGCCCACCGCTGGCTCATCCCCGCGCGAAACCCCGCCCTGCCGCGCGTCATCGCCGCCGTTCGTCCGCTCGTGCTGCCGAAGTTGAGGGAGGAGAATTATTTGAATAATGCTAAGGGTGGAAAGGGTGCGGGTGGGGGTGGGAAGGGGAGAGGGGGGAAGAAGAGGGGATGGAAGGATGTTGTTGTTGTTGAAGGTGCGAAACTTTAACTACATTTTTGGAGATGGGGGATGGGGATGGGGATGTTCTTGGAGACGAGGGCATGAGCGTACTAGCTAACAATGGATAAACCAAACAGGCGATTTCGAAGTCTCAATCTTCCTCACCGAAACCTCAACGCGTCACTCCATCCTCCGCAAGGAGAAACGGGTCAAGAGTGAAACAACACTCAGGATGGGATCTACAGAGGTAAAAATGACCGGGACGCACGATGTGCCGTTTGAGATTGGCGAGGGGGTCGTTGTGAGGGAGGAGGATGAGGAGGAAGAGGAAGGAATGTTCATTTCTTCCATATCAGAGACTGGGAGGGGAGATCCTCCTCCCACCTCTCCTACTTCTCCCACAACTACAACTCGTCAGGGTGCGAAACGAAGAAGGCCGAATGATATCGCTGGTGATGAAGATGAAGACGCAGACACCGACACCGATACCGACGCGAAGAGGAAAATGGCGCTCGATACCATCTATGACGGTTTCAGCATCTATGGCCGGATACTATGTTTGGTCGTTAAGAGGCTAGGTGCTGTCAAGGGGCTGGGGAAGGACGGAGCTGGACAAGGGCACGGGCAGGGAAAGGCGAGGATGGAGGAGTGGATTGCTTCGACGCAGATGGGAGGGGGAGGGGGGATGATTGATTGAAGGATCGTGAGGGATTCCATGTGTGAGGTTTGTGTGTGTTGATGGAGGGGGATTGCCGGGAACTAGAAAAGTGATGGCTCGGATTAACTCTCTATCTAGCAATTGCTCTTCCATACCGAAAGCGACTACGGCCGCGGACGATGGTGGTCGTAGGTCTTACTTACTCTCCCTATCTCTCTCTATACATCACCTCCCCCACCTCCCCCCCCCCCATATCATCGTTCATCCATCCATCCATTCCTCAATCAATCAAATCACAAATCACAACACGTTCCTTCCACTACAGTCCCGCAGAACCAAGAGGGGGGGGCCAGGACATGGCATGATATCGTATGGATAGACGTAACTAGTGTCCGTTTAAGATAGCCATTGCGCTTTTTGCGGAAGGGAGGAACGAAGTATAGCGGAGTATAGGATGGGGTGGGAATTTGACATATTTGCGCTGGCTCTTAAGGTAGTTTGCTGAGCGATAGTGGTTGTGGGGGGGGTGCTGAGGAATGGTAATGGGGGATTGGTTATGCACTTCTCCATCAGTCATCACAGAACACGATGCAGGAACTGGGATACACCTTGCATTTGTAAAATTGGGAGGAATACATAGTATAACGAAGGGAGGATGAAGGGGTCATGCAGCTGAGCTGAGCTGTTTTGAGGGTTCTGGGATCTACCTGGCTTTTTATGTTGTATAAACAGAATGAAATGAAGGGTTTGGGGAGTTGACTGGAGGTTTCAGCATCCGATTTGTATGCCATTTGTGAATTCTCAAACGCAAGGTTTGAATCGATGGGGTACAGGACAAGCCGAATTTCATCCTGTTGTGAGGGGATCAATCCTCGGGTCCTTTGGGGAATCGCGGCCATTTGTAGAGAACCAAGCTGACGAAGCTACTGCTGTGGGGTAGCTCCTTCGTTTTTCGTTTGTGCTCCGTACCAAAGATGCCACTGTAGGAAGCTTCTGTGCGACGTGTGTGTGTTTTCGTAAGAAGGGAAGGCTGTTTGTTGGTGGCTTGGGTCGGGTTTAGCTGGATATCAGGGACCGATGCTGCGTATCTGTCAGCGTGATTTGGTTGGATCACCAACCCAGCAGAGATGACCGTTCAAGGTTGATACCAATTTCAAGCCTGTCAGAGGCACCCTCCATGGTTGATGCAGCGGTCCTGAAGCAGTATCCTTTTTCCGTTGGTCTCGTATCGATCGGAGAGCAGTAAAGACTTCAAACTTGAGCCAAGGTCGGCCCCCACGGAATAATCGAGGTCAGATGTCCATCAACCTGTCATGTGTCAACCTTAACGTCCACGCTGTAATTGCCCACTCATTTCCACCATGCGCTTGATCCTGCCCCGGATCCCCAGATTTGCTATAGATGTTTCAGAGTGTGCAGGTTCAAGTTGCCTTCTGAGCTCCCGGGATGATTGCTTCATGCATGCTGCAAATCACTCCGTATGTTTGTAGTGGTGTTCCCAAGGGTGATCTGGCCGGCCCCCAAATCTTGCCTCGTGAGTTGACGCCACGGTTCTGGATTGGGCATATGACATGCAGCTTGTACTGGTAGGGATAGCTTGCAGCCACAGTGGTATGGTTGTCACCAGCAGTCATCAAGACGTATGAGCGGGTCAGGGTGCTTGACGCCATGTTGTTGGATGACTTGGCTCCGGACGAAAGCGATAATGATAGGAATCGGAGCATCGGTGGGCCGAGTCGGAGTAGGTCAATGCGACGAGGTTGATAACGGGTCCTTCAGAGCACGGCTGTCAGCATTCACCCACAGAGTATTAGGTGTCAGCTAGCCATTGCTCACCTCGTACTCCATACGGAGTAGCCCAACCAGCAATCTCATTCACAAGGCAGGGCACATCATGCGCGAAATACGAAGCAGCCTTGGTGCAGAGTATGTTGTAGGACTATCGAGACACCACACCACCATTTGTTGTTCATCGGCCAATGTGATAGGCTGGGCGAGTGCTTCTGCCAAGTTTCGAATGGAAGCATCCTACCGCCGGCGCCGTGTACTTTACCGTGTACCGTGTACCTTGCATGAATTCTCAGTCTAATTCTGATGAGGTGTGGCTGCCAACCGCGCTAGTGAGCTGCAGCCTCATGGCCACGTGGTCCTTTCATGCAGCCCATCCCACTTCGGCCATTTCGGCCACCTCGGACCCCTGCAGATCTCATTTAGACTTTGATGCGAGTTGATTGATAATCGGACGCTGTTGGTGGTGCCATCGGATCGTATTTTGCGCGTATTCTACATACTTTGTACGAAACAACGATGCCAATGTCAGCTCGATCCATGGGAAATGTGACGTCCGGATTGAGGTGTTCCAACTTGAGTTGGTATACGAGGAGGGCGTTTGTGTCAGCTCGTCTCCTATGAAGAAAAACAGGGAAGTACAGCGAGGTTTGGCGCCTCACCATATCCTGTCACGCTATTCCTTGTGCAAAGTCCTTTTTTGAGGTGGAAGGAAGGGAGGCGGATATTCTAGTGGGTGGCCTTTTGCTGCCGAGCGGCGATTGACTTTCTCCGAGCAACAAGGTTCGATCCAATCGCATCCTCAGGTCAACGTTATCGTCATCATGGCATGGGCAAGAGGTTTATTGACTCCATCTTCCGTAGACGTTGTATCATCTTTCCTGGTCTTTGATTACCCAGGGGCAAAGGGTGTGGGATGTCGTGCATGAAGGAATATGGGTTGAGGCCTGTGAATGCCAGGAGCCTACGATGGTACAAAGTACTGGCTCCATTGTGGGAGAGGGGCCGGCACGTTGGCTATGGAAGAGTTATGTGAAACATGGGTGAGCAATCCGTCCGTTGCCGTGGGATTCTGTGATTACTGAAGTCTGAAGCATCCAAGGTGCCAAGGTACTTATCGAAAGTGTGGTTCCGCCGCTTTGATAGACGCTAACGGTTGGTGATCGTGGCAAGATGCAAAGTACTTTACCGTATCTTGACACTGTAGGGATGATACGGCACGGTAAGGATATGCTTCCGCCTTCTCGCACATGAGTATTGTTGGACGATAGGGAACAGCATCGACATCGCCGTTACTGTCTTCTCCTACACCCACAACTATACTTTACCTACGCCTATTGGTCATGGTGGCTGCCGAGGGAAGACTCCTTCCAAGAATTGGCAAGAGCTAATTTGCTTGAGTTCATCAGATGATCCCTCGACCAAATTACCTTAATCACAAACACGCACACACACCTTATACACACTAATCCAATTTCTTTCACCGCCTGCTCGCTAGGCGCGTCATCTTTCTCTCCTAGTTGATGGCCGGGGTCTGCTAAGATCGACCCACCCCTGACTTCTCGCACTCGACCCCTGTCGGTGCCATGCTTGCGCCCTGAATATCCTCACTTCATCAAACCTTACTCTCCGCCGGCTGCACTAATTCCGAGTACCATGGCTGCATTCGGGAAAGATGGTTTGGCAGCCGTTGATGATGACATTCGCCCACGGAAACCATAAATACGTCTCCTTTCTCCCTCGACCTCTGTCTGTATCCATACATCTCGCACACTTCAATCAGCCTTCCCTTTCACCTGAGCTATCTTCATTACCGCTGACTCCGTCATACGTCCACAACTCTCTATAAGTGCATCCACTTGTCCTACACTACCACCAGCAATCGCCAACCGACTTTTCCAGGTCATACACCAAATGCCTTCGACGCCTTCCACAATGCCTTCCTACTACAATGCTCCATCGCAGCCTCAATACCCTCCCTGTCCGGGCCCACCGCCCAATCGCCCTCTCCCCAAAGTCCCGAGGTAGCGCAGCCTACAGCGACATCGACGAACAATCATTCGTTCGTACGAGGATAAAACCCTACGCTTGATCCTGCACTCTCGTGCAAGAATACCTATACACACATCTGGTCTTCAACGCTCTACATTGAACATATGGCATTACAAAGATGGCAAGGAGGACATTGGGAGGGATTTCAGGACTTGCCAGTTGCTGGACACTGGCCAATTTCATCCCCAATCACCAACTCTTCGCCCTCATTTTCGCCGTCCTGAATCGAAACCAGCCATACCTGCTGATTTCAGACATCGAAACGCATGGTGTGAGCCGCGCCTCCTTTGCCGGGGCGCTCATCGAATCAAGATTGAACCGCTACACCACCATCTCTTCACCAAGAGCCTCAATCTTCTCGGCTTCTACCTCGTCTCCAAAGAAATATCACTTTCGGGCCGTTTCTGTCCCATTATCGAACACCCCATCATCACCAAATACATGTACGACCACGATATGTTCAGGATTTAGCACAATCGGTTTTTCGTCCGCTTGGTGGGATGTTCTTCTGTTTCGCATGTTCGAGATATACCCATGTACAAATGTACAGCTACGATTACGCGTTCATTATTGGGGGGAATACTGCAGGCTTGGGAGGGGCCGATTATCAATCAGTATATCACGAGCAATTTCCGAATGCATTTGATTATCGTTCACATGCAATGTCATCGCTATCCCTTTCAACTGCATTTTTCGTTCACACCTGCAATAACATTCTCGCCCAGTGTTTTCTTCCCGACATCTTTGAGACGTTGGAAGGTAATCACCACGCTTTCTCAAGTCTCATGAACATGATTCGCTGTATCAACGTCATCCGTTTCACATCTCCACCCCAATTCTCCGACCTGTCCGTCATTGATCTTCGATGCAGGCTCTTTCGGAAATTTCGCGATCATGCAGCTACAGCTAGTCGATTGCAAATCTCAATAGTATGAGTTTCACGACCCCACGGAAATCCTCCGTACGGCTTGCTCCGTTTCAGCTCAATGTCTACTGGCCCCATCCTGACATGACTCGTGCATACTCAACTTACTCATTTCACCGATCCGCAGCGCTAACACCGTTCGGGATATCTTTGGTAACAGTTTCTTCATAAAGCCACTATGTTTCCTGCATCACGATCATTCCTCAATGCCTTTCTGCTACGTTCCGCAGCTAGTACTAGGTGCATCAGAGTGACGATCTGCAGCCCTATATGCAGGTTGAGTCATCATGGAACGCACCAAGGATTTGGAAGTGTTGACGCTAGGGTTTGAGGATGGGAGATCGGCATGAGTTGAGGGCGGAAGGGGAAAGGGGAGAGGGATGGTCGGGGGAATGAGAGGGGGAAGGTAGTAGTGTGAGCTGTGTGCTGTCATAAATTTAGGGTCCCTAAATTTACCGTTACGGATGGTTTGAGGAGGAGAAGGGGAAAGGGAATAGGAAAGGGATGGAAACATGCTTTGTGCATCAAAGGCTAGCGCCAAGGATTGACAACTCAACTTAGGGTTAGGGCTTGATTTTCTGCAAGAGTCGAAACAGCTCTATCTGTAATAAACTCACTACAAGCATGGTCCTCGAGCTGCATGTATGGGGTCCGGCCTTCACCTTGCCGTCCATTGATCCTCAATGTCTAGCCGCAATCTTCTACATCTCTTACGCACTTCCACAGGATCAATGGGTTCTCGTAGCCAACTCCGACGCCGGATGGAGTCCGACCAGTTCGTGAGCCACCACACCTCGTCCCGCATACCGGTACACAGCTCTGAGGTCTGAAATCATCTGCTGACGTATATGGTACTTGATAGAAGAGCTACCGGCACTGAAAGATGAAGCTGTCGTGCTCGGCGGACTCCAAAATATCATCGATCATTTACGCCTAATAGCCAATGGAGAATGGGACTTGGACCAAGGTTTCGACAGCTCCCCACAAAGAGCAGATGTAACCGCGTACGCTTATCCCTTATCCCCTCATAACAAAAGCTAAACAACGTGACAATCCACCACCTACTAACGACCACACCTCCAGATTCTCCTCCCACATCCTCACCCACCTCCACCCCCTCCTCTCCCTCTCCCTCTACGTCTCCTCCGAAAACTACACCACCACCACCCGTCCCGCCTATACCTCCATCCTCCCCTGGCCAACCCAATACTACATCCCTCCCTCCCACCGCCAAGCCGCCAAAACCCACACCTCACACCTCAACCTCTCCTCCCTCGACCTCGACACCATCGACGACGACGAGCGGCACAGAAGACGACTGGCGGATATCGTTCCCGAACGCCTCAGACGCTCCACACAGAGCGTTACGGGGATGGTGAGGGAGAAGAGTAGCGGAACGAGGTTTAAATGTGATGCGCTCGTCGACGCCGCATGTGGACCTTTGCAGAAACTGCTAGACGGCAAGAAATATCTCTTATCGGACGAGCACCCCTCAAGTCTGGACTGTCTGGCACTAGCATATCTAGCACTAGCACTGAAGCCCGAATTACCCCAGAACTGGCTACAGGAGGGGATCAAGACCCGTTACCCAGACCTATGCGCATATGTGGAAAGAGGCCTGCACGAAAGTTTCGGCAGCGACGTTAGCGTGCAAGATGCGCAGCTGACGGAACCGATCGAGCAAACGAGCGACATGAAGAGGACGAAATTACCGTGGAAAGCGCCTTCGCAGCAGGGTCTCCAAGCCGCCGCATCAACGGTCCTCCATAGCATCCTCTCCGCCGTCCCCTTATCCAGCCATTCTTCCACCACCACTACGAATCAGAAGGAATCCAACTCATCAACCACAACCACCACTAACTCACCCCTCCTTCCCCCAATCATAGCGGCCAGTACCGCCCTCGCGGCGGCCGCAGCGGGGTATCTCCTCTACTCGTTCTCGATCTCGATCCCGGATGCTAAGCCTGAGCCTGAGAAGCGGCGGAAATTAGAGGATATGGGGGAGGCGGGAGCCGTGTTTGCTGGGTTGGATTTCGGTGGTTGATGCGGAGCGGAGGGGAGGGGATTGGAGGGGATTTGAGGGGAAGATATGAGGGATATTGTAGAAGATGAAGACAGAAGTTGGATGGGAAGCGTGAGACATGAGAGATGTTTGAAGGTCTTGTCGCTATTTGAACCAGTGATAATGGAGCTGTCCATAAATCCAGAAAAACCGCCGAAGCCCCTGAGTGGCTGTCAATGCAATGCAACACAATGCAACACCCTACACTTTACAATCAAATCAAATCAAATCAAGACCCATCCTCCCAACCCCCCTCCACGCCTCACGCCCACTTCCCCAACAACGCCATCAACCCGGCGCCCAAACACATCATCCCAAACGCCCCCATCACCACCCCCAACCTTGCCCTCCTCATAACACCGCTAAACATAAACTCATGCGCCATCAACTCCACCAAGCCCGTATAGATCAAGATCCCCGCACTGATCGCATCAAACACCCCCTTCACCACCAACCCCCTCTGACTACCCGGGCTATAACTCCTCCGCACCCCCAACCCCACGGCTATGGCTAGGGGCGTCGAAAGCCCGTAGCCGAGGGCGAAGAGGTAGGGGGTCCAGCGTTTGTGGGGGGGCCAGGGCGTGGCGGCGAGGCGGGAGCCGAGACCGAGGCCTTCGAAGGTTTGGTGGAAGACGAGGACGGGGTAGAGGGTTGTGAAGGCGGGGCCGGTGACGGCGAGGGTGAGGCCGATGAAGATGGAGTGGAATATTACGCCGAATTCGAGGATGAGGATGGCGGTCATTTGGGCGGCGTAGTCTTCGATTTCGTTGTGGTTGTGGGGTGTGGGGGGGTTGGGGTTGGTGTGGGAGGGGGGTTGGGAGGGGGGTTCTGGGGTGGGGGAGGAGGGGTCGTATTCGATGTGTTCGCGTGTGTGGCTTAGGTGGTCTTCGCCGGGGGTGTGTCGCTGTCCGACGTTGGAGGGGGAGCGCGTGCTGCGGATCTCGAGGGTGTGGTCGTGTGCGTTTTCCTTGTCTATTCCTTCTTCTTCTTCGCTTCCTGCTTCTGCTGCGTGATCATGCGTGTGCCCGACGGCGCCGAAGGTGGCGGAGCGCATGGCCATCAGTTCGATGAAGAAGAGGAGGAAGATGGTCATGAGGGCGATGCCTTCGGCCCAGTCGTAGGAGGTTATGGGGCCGGTGAGGCAGGGGTCTGTGAGGGCGTTGCAGGCAGGGGCGAGGAGCTGGGATCGTGTTAGCGAAGGGATGTAGAAGCTGGGGTGGGTGGTGTGCATGCGTGGATGAATGCTGTTGCGATGATGACGCCAGATCCGAAGTATTTCGCTACGAAGAATGCCCATTCTGGGACTCCTATGCCTCGATGTCGTGCGGCGTAGACGGGGAAAGCGGCGCCTGTATATCACTGTTACTTGAGGGAACCATTGGCCATCGGCTGTCACGCTTACCGAAGAGAGATCCAATTAGTATAACGAATATGGCAGAGACTCTGAGGCCAATTCTTCCATCATAGCCGTTTTCTGTTGCACAGGCCGGTTTGCCAGTTCCTACCTGCGCTGCTGCTGTAGTTTGGTACGCTTGCCGAGCAACGATGTCCACAATGGCATGGACGCCAGACATCTTGTCCGGACGTCCGTGGACGAGATTGTTGTTTAGGTACAGACAATGACCGAGGTTGCAGAGGATGGATTGCTGGAGTGGCTCTGTTCTCCACGGAGTGGAGAAATCTCCACGGAGTGGAGAAAAAGACGGTTCGTCTCGTGGCGATGGCTGAACTTTGTCAAGCCATTGAGTCTTGAAGGGCCGATTTCTTCATGTACAACGGTACGACCTGATGCAAGCCAAGATGTATACAGATGCGTAAATGACAGACGATTGAAGACAAAAGGAATGGCACCTTCCGGACAGGTCACATACAATGAGGTATATTGCCGCACATGATGAGAGAATTGGGGATCTGGATGGACGTGGACGATATCGGCCTTTGCTTGCAAGGGTACACAATCTCAGAAGGGCCGCTCCACCGCCTCGTTTAGCGTATGCAGGACTCTGGGAAAGCTCGGCACCAATCTTGCAAAATCCCCTCCAGATCCCATTGGATACCGCACAGCAATTCACTTATCTCATATATGGCCATTTGATGGGAGCAAGATGATGGTTGATTAACTATCTAGGCGACACGTTACATCTGCAGAGTATTATGTTGTACATGACTGCCAAGACGCTAAAATGTGACGGTGACGTCCACCTCCAACATTTACATAATTCACAGGTTATAGTAACTATATTTATTCAGCTATTGGCGACGCGTACTACTACGATTACTGACTGACTGCTACGCGGACTATCATACAGTATCGATGGCGTGCTCAAGGCTAAGCGTCCCCAAGAGCCTTTCCACGGCTCAATCTGCCTCATATCCATGGAAGTGGTGTGGATTGTTCGATAATGCAAAGGAACAACCAAAGAGTTCTACAAGTCGACATGTCTATGGATTGGAAGTTTCTGTGATACCGGTGGATCTCCTGATGCACAATTGAATACCATCAACTTCCCAACCTGCGCCTTAATACTGCCTCCCACTAAATGGTGTATATGGGCCACTATTCCACGCTCCATCAATGTCGATAACAGCACGACCTATGGCACCATATATTTTCAGAGACTACATGCCGATCCTGCTATCGTAGCGGTCCACCTCAAGGCTCGAAATCACAACCATAGCCGCTTGGCGAGATGCATTCACAATCCCAAGTAGTGTCCGCGTCATGAGGAGAGTTCGAACATCTAGTAAGTCCACCTTGGCAATATGATCCTGATCCCCCAAGTGTCTGGCTTTCCATAGCTCCATGGCCACTGCGAGGAAAACAGTACTGGTCTGCAGCGTAGGCCAGAGGTTGAGAGGAGAGAGACTACTAGTTGGCCATAGATTATCGAAAGATATGTCATAATAACATGGATATAGGTGACTTCCATACTTTATTTGAGATCGCTAGAACGATTGAGGATCGCCAGAAGGCTTCGCTGAACGAAGCTGATACTGACGATGCATTCCATGGCGACCATCGCGCCCAAGACCTTCTGATCTGTGACCGACAAACAGGCCATCCTGCACGTCCATTCCAACATACCCTGCACTGCCACAAAACCCATCCGTGACAAGTTGCGCCCCACATGGCCATCGAAGATACAACCATGTTTTCAGCTCGCGGAGATATCCAAAAAATGGCCAGCACGATCACTACCTACCAATGATATCGCAACAACACTACTATAACCCAAACCATCCGATACAAGCACGATATCGTTAATATCTAGTACAAACACGAGTGGTCAATATACCGCACACTCAATCCAATCTACCACGAAGAAGATCGGCCAGGACGGGGAAAAGCAGTGCTTTGGAAAACCGGAACACGTCTTCCGCCCTACGGCACCGCTTCGAAGTGAACTACCATAACTACGCACAGCCACAGCAGAAATGGTAGAGCGGACTGCGTCCTCCAGTCGCAAGATGCAGTGTCTCCACAACTCTGCTACGTCAAGCGTATGTGTGGATTTGAGCTACGATACCTTTTCACCATAGATATACATAAATGGATAGATAGTCACTAGATCCCATTTCATGACGTCGAATGTCAAATGCATATACGCTCACTATGTTCCGAGAGAATCATTGCATCGCGGATGGCTTGTGCTCGGGGGTTTTCGCTGGAGATATATATCTGATGTTGGAAGTAAAACATAGCACTGAGATATGCCAATGTCTGATTAGCTACGACCCGATGCGGGATTATGCATCGTAGGCCGGCTTTCTCCAATATCACAACATACGATAAGTAGCTGTCTCAACATTGTGAATCCTTAGTAAGGAGAGAGAACAGGGACAGTGAATATTTATACGACTACACAAACCCAACAATCTCAAACAAATAACTCCGTCCACCCCTTCCACACGCAGTGCCGTTCGCAAAAAATCTTTGGCCAGAATCAAATCTTAAATAGTAGATAGTTCACCATAAAAGGTCATACTCCCGCACACCCACTTCCTTATCCTGCCATACACGACGCTAGGCACCAGCTCACACCGATGATGTTCCAGATTCAGATATCTATCAGCCGCTATGTATCAAATCATGAGTACGTAAATGTCCGCCTTTGTATGTTGTAGTGCAGAGACTCTTTGGCCACTATAAAAGGAGTACGCTATGGCCACATCGTAGGGGTTTACAAATGCCAGGAGCAGCACCCCAAGTTGACGAGAATAGAGATGGAAAAATTGAAGAACGTGATCCTGACGCCGGCAGTGTTGCGGATTGATTGTTCTGCTGGCGTCGCGCTTTGTTTGTGATGCAAGGAACCTTGTGCACTGTGAGCGTTGAATTGATTTCAGTGGGCGCGTCGAGTCAATGAGGTTGACAGACTTGACATTTGACACGGACCCGATATTCTACAACCGGGTGTTGCGGCAAGTCCGAGCGAAATCCTGAAGGATTGCCACTATGTATTCTATGAGTTGCATGAGCTCTGTTCCTGCATGGCGGCAGGATTCAGGATTCGGAATTCCATCCGCCGGCCGCTAGTGGCAGTGGAGGGTCCATCGACATCCAGGATCGATTGAACGTGACGAAGGATGTGGTATGTTTCTGAAGCGGTGCGGCAACAAAGTGGTGATCTAATGTTGAGAATGTTCATGGGATCGTTGCCACCTTGAGAGTGAGGACGAAATTACCATCGTCCAAAACCCATTTGCCACCTCCAGTCCCAAAGCCCAGGATAGTACGGAGGTTGACACCAAAAGTCTTGAGCATGCGCTAACGGGAGAGGCACCAATCTCCCAAGGTGTCAGCGGCCGGAAACCACACCCGAAAGCCCTAGAGCCGGTCCATATCTTCCGGGGCCCTGGTCCCTGTACATTTGGCGCATGCTCAAGACTTTTGGTGTCAACCTCCGTACCTCCACAGCGTTCTAGCATCTATGGGAGATCGATGATTCATCCCGGGAGGGAGGGAAGCAACCCCTCATAGTCGAGCGCCTGGGGCGCGGAGTGTCTGCTCCGCTCGGCTGCGGCCCAAAATAGGTCTGTCAAGAGATTGCAAGATGGAATCCTTCGATATAATATTAGACTAATGAGCGAGCCGCGAAGTAGCGGCCGTTTTATTCCCGGGTAGAGTACATGATGTTACCACAAGGACGGTGGTGTGAGGCTGGAGTGGCCGTGCTCGAAAGGAATGAATGAATGATAGCCATCGTGTAATCCCTTGGCCCGATCTCAAGGTCCCTTTCGCATAGATGGCAATGACGTCGCGATCTTAGCGTTCTGCTGTTAGGAGAGTGCACGGTGTGGGCTCGCTTGTTGCCCCTTATCGACTTTAGCCCGTCAATAAATATCGACAGAGGTGGGTGACCTTTGACATTCACAATTGACTAACACCGGCGAGACATGCATTGTCTTATCATATTTCGAAGTCGGATTGCTCGCATCTTCTTCGCATGGCTCGCGTACCTGAAACGTTGCTGCAGACGCAGGGAGAGAAGACGCGATATTTAGGAAGGAGATAATTTAAAAACAACATGTTGCACGCCCCAGCGGCCACAGATCTAGTGGCTGTAGCTCGTGCTTGAAAGGTCCCTGAATGCACGACAGACGCCGATGGCTCTAGCAATTTTCACCCGCAGAGTGAGCCTATGATTGCCTGGCTGGGAGCGCGAGACTTTTCTATTTGCATAGCGCACGGCTCAGGACTAGTGAAGACACAAGCTTCATAGGCTATCGTTTCCTGTCGACGTTCGATTTGAGCTAGATGGATCTGTCACTCAAGCTTCGGGGCGTGTCGTCGCGCGTAGGTGGCACCACCCTGTCGGAGGTATATGCTTATTGTAGCGATCTGTGTATTAGTGCGGCTGGTTGGAAGAACGCTCGAGCGTTGGCCCAAGCTAGAAGCGCGCCAGCGCATCAGTCTGAGGTTAACAGCGCTTTTCCATCGTGTTGATTTTGTTGAGCTCCTTCCGCGCTTATTGCTAAGTAGATTGCTGAAACAAGGTGTAGCTCAAGCGACTGGAGCGCAATGCATGGAGATCAAGCCGCACTGGCGAATGCATCTTGCAACCAAGCGCTTCCCGTTTTTAATGACATGCTGTTGATTTCAATATATATGATGCATGAGGACGTTGGATCGAAGTTCATACCAATTTCACTCTCACACAAGTTTCTCTTTCGATCACAATGTACCACTCAATTGCCCTTGGCGCTTGCTTCACCACAGCTTTCTTCCTACAATTCGCGGCCAGCCAATTTACCGGCTCAATCGCCCCTATTGGAGCAGAAACAGATGGATTCGTCATTGTTACAATAGAGAACAACAGCACAGGCAACTATTCGATGGAAGCAAGGAACAATATCTTCGACGACGCAAATCCCTACCGGCCTCTAAGGGTCAAAACCCAAGCGGGTGCACTTGTCACTCTTGTCGGATCGTCATACAGCTACGGCCAACTCACCGATGCTGCCTTCATTTCAATGAGCCCTGGTGCGGTCTGGCAGAGGACTTTCAACCTGACGGAATACATACCAGCAGATCCAAAATTGAAGATACCCACGTCGGAGTGCTTCACCGTTAGCTTTCCCAGCGGCCTTTTCGCAGTAAACACAACCAGTTTCACAGCGGACGAGCATCTAGCGACAGGATTCTTGGCTGGCGCCTCAGCCGAAATTTTCGTCCAATCTCCTCCACTGCATCTGAACATTACGGTTATGCCGGCGACGGCGGCCGAGGCAGCAAGCCCCACCGTCACAAGTCAGCCCGTCGGTGCACAGCGAGCAGCGACGCTCGTCCAGGGAACAGGCAAACCGGGGCTTGGTGCATCGGCACCGACTACTGGTAATAGCATCGACAATTACCTCTCGGGGACGACACACTTATTCGGACCCCACAAAGTTTGAGACGCTCTGCAAGGCCGGTCAATGCCGCGTGCGTGAATGCTTTCACGCTGGATCAGTTGTTGATGGAACACATTCGACAACTAGGACGCTATATCAGCGGCTCTCCACGACTTACGGATCGGTGGGCAGCTCATGACCTGTGACATTGTACAGCACCTCGGCTGGCAGAATGATACGCATCATGCGCATGATCTGGCGTTCGTTGTACGTGAAATGGTTTTAAGATGAAAATGTGACTCCGGATGAGGTTGGCGGGGGACATAACTATTCACCGGCCTATACCCAAGGGCGTCATCCGGAGTTCGGTCGTTGCATTGTGAAAGTACACAGGATCCAGAAAATGGATACATCGTAAGGGCTCTATAGAATGTACATAGTGTCAGCAAAACATTACAAAGATTGAACACTTTATCACATAGATCTGAACATACTCGCGCTGCTAAACCATCTGTGCTGAAAACGTTGTTGCCGAGTATTTTCTACGATGATTATGTTCCATACATTCGAGTCCAATATTCGAGACTGGGAAACACTAGAGCATTTTGCCTTCCAGACTGACGCCAAGATCCGCGCCTATGAACACGGGCCAAACGGTTATGCGGATAGCTGTGTGAAGCCGGCATTAACGACAACTACGCTTTAGCTAGACATTCGCCATAACCCCGGGATGAATGGTTTCTAGCTTCTGAGACAACTCTTCCCACACTCTCCGTTGTGCTTTCGCACCATCGTCACTCAATACAAAGGGCGAGGGCCTGCGTCGTCTTGTCAGCTTCTGTATGTCGCACGTTTCGCAGGATCGTGGCTTACTTGACCACCTGGCAGCTGCTCAGATACTGCCCGTGCGTTTGGGGTCCTCCCTCGGATGCATCCACCAAGGTTCGACTTCCGTACTCTGTAGACCTTGCGAGTAGGAATTTGAGAATTGCTAAGGCCCATCCGGCGTCTCGTGCCAGTTCAGAGTGACAAAGACCAGGGTTGATGAGATTAATGATTACTTCAGGTTTGCCACTCTGGTTTGTATTCGCAGCGAGCTCTCTAGCGTAAAGCACTTCAAGTAATTTAGATACCGGGTATCTGACGCCGTTAGCCACTACTTCGGGTTTTGAGAGATCTTTGCACACCTGGCAGCCATGTCTGCTGTCTCCTTGTCGTTCAACGTCTTGAAGATGTTCGTACTATTTCTTTCTGGAAATTTGGTCAAGCCATGGACTTCAGACGTTACGATACAAAGACGGGGAGTGGTATTGTGAGTTTTGCCGCACTCCCTAAGCTTCGGGAGAAGCAAGAGACCTAGCAGAAAGGTGCTGACGACATTGATCGTGATGGTAGATTCGCCGTCTTCCAAGATTGAGTATTGGTCTCTAGCCACGCCAGCGTTCTCAACCACAGTATCCAATCTCGTCAATCCCTCAGCTCGTTTTGCGAATTGTTTAGTGGATTCGTAGCTCGAGAGGTCAAGCTGCCACACCTCAACGACGCCTCGGCGGCCTGTGGTCTGCTCAATCGACTTCTTTGCATTCTCTCCTTTCTCTAAGCTCCTCACAGCCAGTATGACCTTTCCTGCGTTCAGGCGGGTAAAGTGGCGAGCTGCTTCCAAACCTAGGCCAGTGTTGGAGCCCGTCACAACGATCGTTTGACCAGAGTGATCGTGGGTGGGATATGGGAGTTTGACAAAAAGCTGCTCGTAGAGGAACGTCGTGAACAACGACATTGTAAGTTATGGAGGGTAGGGAATCTTGGTTGGAAGAGGTAGAGATAGGTGTGAATGAGACTGAAGGAGGAGCATCATATATATGGAGTAGTCTGTTCTTTACGGAGTATTGGACAGAGGAAACCGGGCATTGAATGGATATAGCGGACGGACTTTAGATAACATTCCATTCATCCGTCGCCGAGATAAGCTTACTCATCCACTTTGATTGGTCGAGAAAAGCCTACCTACCTTACTACTATTCTACCTTAGTCAAGTCTGATTACTCATAGATGGAGTGCACCAATACAACATAGTCCCTAAGTAGCGAAGACCTGGATACTCCCTATGAGAATGATCCTAGCCACTAATCGGACTTCGATCTATCCGTAGTCCGAAGATAGAAATGAGTAAGGTAGCGTCACATATCGAAGTGACGTGTGCTATTCTAATCCTTTGTCAGAGATGTGGAGGCAGTCGTGGCCACAGGATGTTGATCAGGCCAACTGCCCGTGGGCTGCTCACCATGTATGCACATGAGCTCTTGGGTACACAATGTACTCTTAGATGAACTGGATGATTTTCTCATACCGGATTCTTTTTGGAAAATTCATATACAGATCGATTGCTTTGGCTTTCTGCCCACCCTGAGCCAGGTTCGTCGCTTTTAGGGTCAGCTGATGGCACGGCCCCGAAATGTGACTATTCTGAATGGTATGCTTCGACAATAGCGAAATCACCTATTTGTGCCGCACCAGTGTGTCAGGATCCAATCAAAAGTCTTGGTTCTCCTTAGTTTTGCGCATTGGTTAGAAACCATTGAAGTCGGATAAAGTGAAGACATATGATCAATCTCCTATTTGCGATGCCGTGTAAGATCATCTGTTTTAGGCAATGTCTGGAATGTGGGGTTTGCCCTTTGTTCGAAGTTGCGAGATAAGGCTTGAAATGAAACAGTCGTATGCGGCGATTCATTGATTGTTCCTTCAAGGTATTCTCTTGAAAACTGTCTTGGGCCATCATCGACTCATACATGCTGGCAATTTGACGAGCGCAAGCACCCTAGGAACATGAAAACACGATCAGGCGCGAGAAAGGTGGCTAGAAGTAGCCGCATGTATAAGGGAGCAGGTAAGTACTTATGGCTTCCCTGGCCCAACCTCCGCTGACAAAAACCATCAGCAGGACACACTTTTGATCACAGCTCGGACGAGCCTGCCGCCATACGATCATCGTGGGCGAAGGAAGTGGTGAATGTGAATTTACGTCAAGCAAGGGATTTTCTTCGATTTCCCAGCCAATTGTCAAGAAGTGATTTAGCAGAGCGCCATAAAGCAATCTGGAAGCTGCTGCAGACATTGCAGGAGGAACACAAGGGCACCAGCGGCTACGATCAGGAGGTTTTCGAAGATGTCAAGGCTTGGCTTCATCTTCGCAGAAATTCACACGGATCAGATGTTCTAACGATAGAGGAGAGACGTCCCGATGGTGCTGTGCAACCGACAGAGAATGCGATTGGTCTACCAAAGGAAGACCAACTCCCAGTAGAGAACAACAATAGAATACACATAGCAACCAGTCAACGCTCAGCTATTGCAAAGGCAAGAAGTGCAACTCTTCCGACCACTCAACCAAGTGTCCCAAACAGGAAAGGAGCAGCAAGGGAAAGCAGCCGGAAATTAAATCACCTTACAGCCAAAGGCAGGAAAACCTCAAAACAATCGCCGAACAAGTTGAAGGGCGATACACCAACGCCGCTTATCACTCAAAACCCCTATAGTCACGATAGTCCTCCAGAAGACAGCGATGCAGCATCGAGTGTGGTCAGCAAGCTCAACAACAACATTGCCAGGACATCTCCGATGCGAAGAAGCCCTAACCACAACCCGGATCAGGATTCCAAGAACGAGCATTCGCCAGAAGAAAAGAATAACCACAACGTAACGGCCGCAACCCAATCGACCGCAGCCCCACTCGAAGAAATACCAGATTTCGACGTCGAAGTCGAACACGATGCGCAAAATCGGCTAGAGGAATCTACATCTGCATCTGATGTCCAAGGCGATAGGCAGTCGCTGTTCCTCATCGGCGAAACAGCCCATCTGCAAGCGCTGATGAGTGCGCAGATTGAACGCGATCTTGCTAACGGTAGCATTCTCTCTCTTAAACACATAATGTGATTCCGCACCGCTCGCTAACGGTAGTGTATTCACATAGGTAATCTGGAGACGGGGGAAGGAATATTGGAATATCCGATACCAGCTACGATCAAATTCGCACTTCCGCGGCCGTTGGTGGGGGAGGTTGAGGAGGTTAGAGGTTAGTCTTTCCTCTTCTTTTTGGTTTTTATTTTTGGGGAGTGGGAGGGGGTTTTTTGAATTGATGCTGAGTGAATGGCTTGTATAGGGATTTTGGAGCGGAAGATTAGGAGGGTTGGGTTTGGTTTGATTTGATTTGATGAAGGAGGGGAGGGGGGTTGATGGGGAAGGGGGGTGATGGGGTGGTGAGGAGGTGTGGGGTGTAGGCTGGGATGTGGGGATGATGGTGGGGTGGGTATGAGTCTGTGGAGTTAGGAAGGGAGGAGTTGGGATTGGTAGTTGGGTGGATTGATGTCGTATCCTCGCATATGGGGAAGGGGTCGCTGGCGGATATTCGGCAGGCTGTTGATATGGTGAGGGAGAGCAGTTGAGGGGGCTGCCGTGGGCTGATCTTGGGGGGTTTTTACTGGGAGTACGTCGATGTGTATTCTCTCAGAATGATCAATGCTGTGAGGTACGTTAGACAATATTAGTATCCACGACATCGCTGGAAACCTATTAAGGGAGATCTTATTACACTTCGCGTGCATGCACAGCAGCCAATTGAATTCATTATGACCTTCATGCTACGGCATCACAGCTCGAATGTATAAGGAGAACCCTGCTTCCGTCCTTGCTGATACAGATTTAGTACCTCTTTCCCTCCCTCAGCACATCACCGAATTCCTCCAGCGGGCTCCGATTGAGCTTGTTCTCCTTCCATAGATTCGGCGTCAGGAAACCGTATGTATTGCCAACAGCCACGAACGTAGCTTTGAGCGTGTTTTCGAGAGTCTTCGTAGAGCCAGCGGAGGAGGTGTAGACGTCTTGGACGCCAGCGAGTTGGAGGAGACGTTTGACGGCTGGAGAGGCGACGAGACCGGTTCCTCGGGGGGCGGGGATGAGCTGCATAGTGGCATTGTCAGCAATCCTCTTTGAGGAAAGTATATTGGAGAGGACGTGGACGACTTACACGGACGGTGACGGAGCCACACTTCCCACTCTCTTTTGTTGGTAGCGAGTGAGGGTCTCCTAGGGATGTACCCCAGTATCCGCGGCGAATGGGCAGGACGCTGAGCTTGGCGATGATGATGGCTGCACGGATGGCTGTGGCTACCTCTTTCGACGTCTTGATACCTAGTCCGACGTGGCCTTCGGAGTCTCCAATGACGACGATGGCCTTGAATCGGGTGCGCTGACCGGCGCGGGTCTGCTTCTGAACGGGCTTGATCTGTCGGTCGAAAGATCATACAATCAGCCAACGATTTCCTTTCTCCTTTCTTTTCTCTCCACCAATCGCAGCAATGGGGTAGGAAAGAGCATCCAATCACCTTCATGACCTCATCCTTCAACTTCGGCAAGAAGAAGTCCACAATCTGATACTCCTTGATTGGCAACGAATGCAGATATATTTCCTCCATGCTCTTTATCTTCCCAGCCTTTACCAAACGTCCCAGCTTCGTCACAGGCTGCCATTCCTTCTCTTCACTCTTGTTGCCTCCGCGACGAGGTCCACGTCGTCCTCCACGTCCGCGGCCACGATCTCCACCTCGTTCTCCACCGCGTGAGCCGAATCCGCCCCGGTCTCCTCCGCGCGCTGCACCACCGCCACGAGGTGCGTCGGCCATACTTGAAACGCTGTGGATTGGTCGCTTCGTAAGAGAGGCAGTGAGAGGGGTTGAGCTGAGCTTTGAATGGGCGGTCTAATGATATGAGGGTAGGAAGTTCGCCGACGTGACTTTAGGTGGGAGTGATCGGCGCTAAGATTGGCTAAGCGAGCCGAAGCCTTGGCGGGTGCAGCTAGCGGGGACGTTCCGCTGAAGCAAATCCAAGCTACTTCATTACCTGCAACACAGGTAGACTGCGCACGGTAAAGGGTGTTCGAGCGACAAATACAATGATTCAACCGCGGCTATCGAATACGTTAATAACGCCTTTCCGCAATCTCTCCCATCCAACTCTTAGACTAGGCATGCGACCCCAGGCACAAATACATCGTGCTACATTAATACAATCGATTCCCTCACGTTGCCTCAGCACAGGATCCCAAGGATCATGGAACAAGGGTGCATCAATATCAATACCGAGGCAATGGCCCACAGGTCTGCTTGGGAAGGTGGATCGACGGCCGAGCTTGGAGTCAATGGGTACGAAAGAGCTGAGCATTTCAAGAGGCATGAAGGTTAGGAGCAGTGTCAAAAAGTTGTGCGAGGGGTGCAAGGTACGATCGCCATCTCCACATTCGAGGTCTCATGTCGTGAGTCTAATCAGCGTGATTGTGCGTAGAGCGTCAGGAGGAAAGGCTATGTCTACATTATATGCTCGAAGAATCCGAAACATAAGCAGCGGCAAGGGTGAAGGATGGTGGAGGAGGTGCGTGTCTGGTATTGCGTGCATGGGGTAAGATGAAGATGATCTCTTTGGCAGCGGACCCTAAGGCGTAAATTGGGAGGCATTGCGTGGTATGGCTTTGAGTATAGGGTCGTCCGAATTGTTGAGGCAGCATTAGCATTGAGTATAGGGTTGTCCGAATGGTTGAAGCAGTATTGGCATTGGAGGAGCAAATTCATACATAGAAGGCGCCACCCAATGCGCTTCACATACCGCATGATAACTATACAGATCAACAACCTTATGTATCTTCGTCAGGCTTCCGACTGGTCACAAAATCCCGAATACGTTTCCATCCGAAAAACCCTCCCCCACCTTCACCCCACACCTTTGGTTTTCCCATACCAGCTTCCTCCATAGCAGCAGCCTGCTTCTGTTTGACCACAGATTGCTTCTTCTCCATCTCCTGTCTCCTCTGCCTCGCAGCAGCCGCTATATCCGGCTTTTGCTCCGCCGCCTCTCTAGCAGCTTCCGTATCCTTCACGTCTTTCAGCTTTGCCTTCACTGCCTCAATAACACCTTTCCCATCATCAGACCTCCTTTTCATCTCCTCCATCGCCGCTTTCTCCGCCTCGTCTCTCTTCACATCCCTGACCCTTCCCAACTTTTCCCTCCACGCCTTATCCTCCAGATCTCGCGCCTCCAATTCTCGTATCCACGCATCCCTCTTTTGCTGTTGCTTCTTCTGCTTAATTAGGTCTGTATATTCTTTCCGCTTCAAGCGATCAGAGTTGTAGTAGAAGGAGCCGCCAATCATGGAAATGATGGTAAAGGCTTGAGCATAAAGCCGGTAGCGGAAGAACTGATTTGTGCGAGTGGCATTGCCTTTGCGAATGGACCGAGAAGCACCGAAGAAAGCCCAGCAGGTCAGGCCGACGCCGATGGGTATGAGGGGTTCTTCCTTAAGCCGGCGGCCGAATTTCTGCAGCCGGTTTTCTTCGTAGAAATCTCTGGGCGACGGGTCAGTCCTTTGAAGTAAATATGAGAGACTTGGGACTATTTACGTATCGCCGTCGAAAGAGGAGGGAAGAGGCGCGTCTGACATTTTGGGATACTACGGAATCCTTCCTTCAATGGCGAGTCATGAGGTCATGGAGACCGAGTGCCTCTGATCTTCTATCAGATGGCAGGAGTGCTTATGGTGAAGAGATTTTGCCAGGAGTGGAGGTGGGGTGGGCAAGGTCGAGAAGAAAAAGTAAACCGTAATTCGGATCATGAAGTATACACGAAAGATGGATGGTATCAAAGAGTCCCACAACGGGCGCTAGTTCCATCTCGCTGTTAGGGTAAAAAACGGTTAGTCAGCAGAAACCCCACTAGGTAGTCTACTAATAGTTCCTGCCTAGGAAAATCCTAGAATATATATTATTAACTAATTACTTATTTTAGCTTATTTTACTTAGTATATATAAATTATTAATAATCTAGGGGCTTAGCTAGGATTATCTTAATTATTAATAATTTAAGTAACCCTATAAGTAAGCATTATAAGCTAGTACTAAAGGACTAGTACTAGTTTAAAATAACTTAGAAGGATATAAGTTATTAATAGGAAGTTAAAGGAGTAACTTAGAAGGATTTAAATATCTCTTTAATATTACTTACTTAATTATCCTTATTAAGTATAATACTATTTATATATTATAGTTTTATTCTATTATACTAGAGAGGTATTAAAGTAAGTAGAGTATAATTAACCTCTCTAAAGAAGGGAACTCCTTTATTATTATTAAGTAAACTACCTCTTAGTAAGGATAAGTTTAATACTAGTTTATTAGATAAGGGATTATTATTAAAGTCCTCTTTAAATTACCTACTAAGAATTATTTCTTAAGTAAGTAAAGGAAAGTAATAAAAACTAGATACCCCTCTAATTCTTAAGGACGTATCTACCTTAATAGGTAGTATATAACCTAGCCTACTAGGTACTTTAGTTTTAAGTAGTACTCTTTAAGTAAGAATAGTTTAAGTAAAAATCTAAACCTTCTATAATCTTTAAAATAGCTAAGAGGATCTAGTTAAATTTCTTAAAGATCTTAATTATACTTATAAGCGAGATAATTAAGATATTAATAAAGAAGGTACTAATTATAATAAAGAATATAAGTTAATCTTTAAGTAGTACCTTAATAGTAACGCCTATACCTAGTATTAAGATCTAAGTAAGGATATTAAGCTTAATTAGATAAAGCTTAAGAAGGCCTTCTTAACTAAATTTAAAATTATAGAGAAAGATACTTAAGTAAAGTAATTTAAGCTTTAGATATAAATAGTATAACTCTAATAAGATAGTAAGGAGTTAATTACTAATTACTTAAAGAGATTAACTAATCTAGTAAGAAAGATAATAAGTAATTCTATTAATATTAGAATAGCTACCTTAAAGGGGATATAGAATTAATATAAATATAAGTAAGTAAACTTTAAGTATAATAAAGGAGTAGACTACTCCTTTAATAGTATAGAGAGGTTAATTAAAGTAGCCTATTATAAGATAGGTAAACTAAATCTATTTAATACTACTTATAAACTATCTACTAAGATACTAGTTACTTCTAATTATTTAATTTAAATAAATAATAATCTAATAAGGTAGGCGTTAATCTTATCTAACTATGTATTCCTAGTAATCTTATAAGGCTTAAGAAGCTTAAATATTATAATAAGTAATATTATAACCCTAAGAGGAAACTTAAATTAAGCCCTACTATAAGGAGAGTAGCGTATACTAAGAAAGGATATCTCTTAAGTCTAGTATTTTAAATATAATAAATATAGCTACTACGTAATATTTTATAATAAACTACTATTCTAACCTTAGCGTCTAGTAGTTATTATAGGGGTAGTATTACTAGCGCTACTATATATTTTATAAAGGCCTATTAAAGAAGGAAGTAATTAAGTAGTTAATTATTATTTAAAGTAAGTTACTATTATACTCCCTATTAGAGAATATAATATTAATCTTATAATATTAGTATAGAATATAATAGTAGTATAATAACCTAGGATTAAGTAAGGTAAATTAAGTAAGTAAGTAAGTTAGAAACTAACCGGTATTTAAAAGAAGGGAAAGTAAAAGGAAGCTTAAAGTTTTAAGCTATCCTATCTACCTTAAGGAATCCTTAACTAGATAAATAAGTATTAAGTAGCTTACCCTACTTAAGGTCCTACTTTTAGTCCGCTTATAAGTAAGGATAAAGATAAAGAGATAGATATAAGGTAAGTAAATCCTTAACCTACTCCTAGTACTATTTAAGTAAATCCTTAACCTACTCTAAGTACGTCTTAAAATTAATAGCTACGCCCTTAAGTATAAGTATCTTAAGGAAGGGTTAGACTTATACCTTAGACTTAACTTAGTAAGATAGGAAAGGTATAAGAGTTAGTATTAATAAAGGTACTAAGATAACTAGATACTATTTAAGGAATAATAAATTATAAGAGATTTACTATTAAATTAATACTTAAACTCCCTCTTATAATAGAGGTTAGGTAGTTCCTTAATAAGTTAGATATTACTAGATAGGAGCTTATATTATTTATATAATATTCTATACCTAAATATAGAGTAAAGAAAGCACCTAAGTAAGATACTTAAGTAGGTACCTAAGTAAATACGCTAGGACTAACGCCCTTAGTAATAGCGGCTATTATTTAGAAATATCCCCTTATAGTAATAGCTTATACCCTTAAGGATAATAGGTAATTATAGCCGCTTATAATAACTTCCTAGATTAGGTAGGTAAAGCTAATATAGACTTTAGTTAATAGAGGGGTAATTATTAAGCTTATAAATTATTAAAAGTTATAAATAATAGATCTACTACCTTAGGTTTATAAAGATAGTTACCTCTATATTAGCCTAGTAATAGATATAATTTATACCCTTACTAATTATATATTTTTACCTATTAATATAAAAGGTATCTAAGTAGTTATTAAGGCTTAGATTATTAAGAATTAGGTATATAATCTTTTACTTAGAATCCCTTAGATAAGGTAAGTAGGCTTCTACCTTAACTATTATATAAGGGAAGTCTTAATTAGTAGAGATAATATAATACCGCGAATAGTACTAGTTAAGATCTTCTTAATATAAGTAAATCTACTTATAATAGAAATTAAGGAAAATAAAGATAAAGAGGACGTAGTTAATACTACTTACTAGATCCTACTTAATAAAGCGGGAAACTAGTAACCCTAATATATTAACTAGGGTAATATTAGGGGGCTAAGAGCCCTAGGTATTATAATATAATATATTTAGCTCTTATATTATATAAAGTACTTAATTAAGTAGATAATTTTAAATATTTTATAGAATTACTAGTAGAGTTATCTATTAGACCCTAACTAATTTAGAAGGTTTAAGGAAATAAACTAGAAGATCTTAAAAATATTATAACTTTAATAATAAAATATTTACTAGGCTAGGGAGATAGATTTCCTACCTAGCGCTAACCTAAATAAAGAGATATTAGTAATAATAGCGAGGAATTAATAGAAGAATAGTTTAAGTAAAGTAGGATTACTATTAGAATTATAGTAGACTTAGTAGAGTAATTAAAAGCGGTGAAGTAATTAGTATATACTTAGAAGGACTACTTTACTAAGAGTATTTAGGATATTAAAATAATAGACCTAATTAAGTATAGTATTAACCTTAAATTAAACGTCTAATCCTTCTAGGGTATCCTCCTTAAATATACCTAAGTAGAATAGGAATTTATTAACTAGATATTTCTAGAAATAGAAGACATAGGAATTATAATAAGGCGAAGCTCCTTATAAGGGGCGAGGATAAAGTTCCCTTTAAAGAAAAAGGGATCTAAGTTACTTTAAATAGTTTATAACTTTATAACTCTTAATAGATATATTATAAAGTCTACTTATCTAATATATTATTTAAAGGAAGTACTAGATACCTTAATTACGCCTAAGTTTAAGGTATTCTTTTACTTAGACGCTTTAAATAGCTACTAAGCTATTATAATAAAAGAAGAAGATTAAAATAAGATAGGATTCCTTACTTTAAATAGTTAATAGGTTTATATTTAAATAGGGCAAGGCTTAAAAGGTACTCCCTATATATATATATATAATTTATAGATTTAGTCTTTAAGCCCCTTCTAGCTAATAATAAAGGTTAAGTAAAAATACCTACCTTAATAGGAGAATATAGTAGTTATATATTTTTAATATTTATAGATAATTATAATACTTTAGCTATCAATTTTAATATATTATATACCTTTCTTTATATAAGCTACTTCCTAAAGTATATATTTAGACTAGTTTATCTATTAGAAGCTAAGACCTACCTATTTATAAATAGAATCAAGGTATTAGGATTTTAGGGAAGTACTACTAGCTTAAAACTATTAGTTAAGTATCTAGACCGAATTTAAAACTAGCCTATACCTAGTAGTCGGCTAGAGCTAGATATATTTCTTTAGCTAACTCTATTCCTCTAAATCTTTATACTAGGTAGAGCTATATATATTCTTAAAATAAAGAAATCCTATCTTAAGTAAATATTTAATAAATTAAAGTTATATAAGATTTATAATAATAAAGTCGAAGTATATAATAAAGACTTAGTAAAACCTATAAGAATAAGTAGGGTTAAGAAATAGATTATAAGAATAAAGTAGATTAAGAAAGATATATTTAACTAGAGTAAAAATTAATAGGAATTATTTAAAGTAGTTAAGAAGGCTATTAGTAATAATGTAATATCCGGAGCTAACCCTAATTTATAGTACTACCTTATTATAGATATAAGTAAGACTACCCTAAGCAGTTATTTATTTCAGCTTTATAACTTAGTAGCGGGTATAAAAGCTACTCTAAAATAGCTATTAAATAAATAAATAATTATATTTATTTTATTCTAACTCTAGGATACTAAGAATAAGTACTCAAACTTAGAGAGGGAGTATTTTACAATTATAAAATACCTAGCTAAAATTAGATAGTTAATTATCTATAATAAGTACCTAGTATTTATATATACTAACTATAAGGCTCTTAAACTAATATTTACTATAAGGTAAATAGAGAAGGATAGAATATCTACCTAACTTAATTAGTTAGGAGAATTTAACTTAAAGCTCTTTTATAAGCCTTTAAGAGATTAATATATTAGTATTACTAATAGCTTTAGTTATATACCTACTCGTCTTATAACTAGTAACTTAATTAACCTTTCTAAGAAACTTATAATACCCCTACTTAAGGTAAATTAAGTTAAGAGATATACGTACCCTTTATAAATTATAAAGGAAGGAGGGTTAGAAAAGTACTAGTAATCCCTTATATATACTTAGCTTATTAAATATATAAAGGGAGGGGAAGTAAGATTAGATAAGCTTAGAATTCTAAAGGAGAGAAAGAAAGTACTAAGATATTAAGTAAAGAAATTCTATATATTATATTATATAAAAAGTAAGTACCTTAGATTTATTAAAATAACTAAAGCTTAAAGTATTTATATTATAAAGTTAGAAATACTAACCTTTTTAAGAAGCGCTTATAAGGATTATAGCTATTATATAATAGCCCTTATATTAGACCGCCTAATTAGATAAGTATACTAACTAATATAAATAAAAGATATCTATTTATAATATTAGAGCTATTATCTATATTAACTTTAAATAAGAAAGCTAATTAAGATATTACTACTAACTATTTAATAGTTTATACCTATAATTATACTAGGGGCTAATTAACTTAGTCTAATTAGTCTAGCTTATATAGCGACTAGAGCCTAATATATACTATTATTTATAGACTTCTTTAATTAATTTATTTAGGCAAAGGTATACGCTTATTATATAACTTATAAGGGCCGGCGACGAGATCTACCTGTACGTAGTACCGGCTACGAACCTTCTAGTATCTCGGTACTAGGAGAGCTGAGAGATCTCACGGTATTTTAGAAGTACCGTCTAGGGTTACCTAGTTATTACGGAATCGATACGTAGGTAGAGTATAGTAATAACGAGAATAGGAACGCTAACGCGATAGAAAAACAGAGAAGATAGAAGGAGAACTCTTAGAAGATTACGGTAAAAGATATAACGCGATAGAATATATAGATATAGATAAAAAATATATACTATATAAATACCCTTCTACCTCTCCCTAATATAGCCTCCGCTTCCCTACGCGTATTATAAACGCGATATACTAGTAATACTAGTAATACTAGTATAAGACGATAGAAATACTACTAATATAAAACCTCTATAATATTATAGGATATATATAGTACTTCTATACCTATACCCGCTATAAGGTCTCTTACGAGGCCACGTCCTTATACTCTAGCCGATTCTACTCCGCGCGGTCTAGGTAGCCTAAGTCTACCTACCTTAGGGTAGTTATAGTACACATAGATAATAATAGTATAATAAAAAGATAGTAATATTATAGAGCCAGCCCTTCCTTCCTCTTAATAATTAAGTGTAAGCCAGATAGTATACTAGGTATATACTACCGCTATTACTACCGTACGACGGCGAGGATACTCCAGTCCCCTTCCTAGGTAGTCCTTATAGTACGGCTATAGGTAGTAGGTACCTAACCTAAAATAGGACGTAGGTATTAGACTCCTTACCTAATAGCCTATAAGCGCGATAGGGCCGCCGGTCTAGTTAGCTAACGGTGCCTATTATCTTCTACACGCATATACCTTAATAGTAGCGGCCGATATAACCGCGGTAAATATACCGGGTATCTACTACCTTACTACTATACGGCGGGGGGATACTTAGCCGTACCTAGGTAGTCCCTACGGTATAGTAGTAGGTAGTAGAGGCCTAACCCGTATAGAGATACGTGGATATTAGCCTTCCTACCTAATAGTCTATAAGCACGCTAGGGCCGCTAGCCTCCTCACCTAGTAGTGCCTAGCACCGATAGACTAGTAGGTAAGTACTAGTTCTATCACCTCCCTTTACGTATACACCCTCCCCGTTACGGACGTTATAACTAGGATTATAAGGAATTATCCGCTATAAGGATTTATCTATTACGCTAAATAGATTAGATTAAGAATAGCCGGTAGAGATAGAAAAGAGAAAGGGGCTAGGCCCTAGATAAGGAAAAGGAGTTTTACCTATAAACGAAACTTTAGTGTAATAGGTAGTAAACCCGACCCCTCCACTACCTCCCTAGTAGTAGGCCTACTAGGGGGGGGAGGGAAGGAGCTATAAATAGTTAAGAGAACCGTAACTATTAGGTGGAGTTTTTATCCCTATAGTAGGGTTTCTCCCCGAATAACATATACGTAATACGTACCCCTAAATAGCCTACCCTTATTAGCTTTTTAGCTAGTATAGGAGTATAATTAATTAATTAATTAATTAATTAATATAACTTATAAGATAATTAATATACTCTAGGAATATATAGCCCTAATCTTTAGTTAGCCCTAAGACCTATATACTAATAATAGGTTATACTTTATAAATTATAATATATAATATTTACTTCGCGATTATAATATAAGCTATTATACTAGACCTATTAGCTACTTAAGTAGTACTAGACTTTTTAAGAAGTATATTAAGCGGTAAACGACTAATTTATAATTACTTATAATAAGGGATAATATACTAATTATAAATATAAAAACTATAAAGATATACGGATATACCCTATTAGCTATTATACTTAGATTTAAATTAAAGTAATATTATTTTAATACTAAACTAGTATAGCTACTAGAGTTAAATAAAGTAGAGGAAGTAATACTAGGCTATTAATATTAGCTATTTACGGCTTTATAAGATAAAAGTTAATTAATATTAAGTAAGGTAATATTATATACCTATTAATACTTTAAAAGGATATAGAGGAAATAATAGATCTCTAAAAAGGGGGACCTAGTACTAATAAAGGACCTTACTAGTAATAAGTAATACGGCTAGAAGCTTAATAGGAAGTAGTTAAGTCTAAGACTACTAGTAGAATAGATATACTATTAGCGGAGTACTTAGATTAGAGAATTATATAAATACGCGTAAGTAAAATAATATTATATTAATAATATCCTATTATACTATTAAAGGGACCTAGTAATTATAGGATCTATCCTATTACCCCCCTTAAGTAAGGGAATTATACTAGTATATTAATTAATATTTAGAATATAAAGAAGTTAAGTAGGGTAATAAGCTCTATTCTTACCTTACTATTAAATTAACTATATTAGCGAGTATAATTATTACTTACTCTTACTACTTATATAATTTATATCTAGTATTAATTTATAGGAAGTAAAGTAGTAGTATTAGTAAAAGTTAAATAAATAGCTAATTAATAACTCTTACTTTTTACCTTACTTTTACTATCCTTCCTATATAATACTATTATTATATAAATATATTTTTTATATATATTCTTATTACTTTTTACTTAAAGCTTCTATTTATAAATAACTTATATCTTAATATTAATAGATAAGACTTAGGAAGAGCTTATAACTATAACGCGTTACTAGAGGGCTAGATATAAGGGGGGGAAGAGAAGTACGGAGCTACGGGCGTAAAAAGTAGCTCTAAACCCTATAACCCCTCTTACTCTAAAGAAGAGATTAAAGAATAGAGGTAATACCTAATTAATACTAATATTAGGATTAAAGTAAGTAAACCCTAGCCCTTTAATTTAAGAATAAACTTTTAGTAACGACGAAGATAATAATAATAAAAAGTTACCTCCTTTACCCTTACCTTAGAAAAGGCGAAAATTATATCCTTTAAATAAGGAAGTTAAATTAATAAAATAAGAAGGAAGGGGGTTAGTAAAGCTAAGAGATAAGGTAGCTTACCTCCTTAATTAAGTAGGAGTAAAGTAATTAGGCTTAAGTAAGGGGATATATATCCCTAAATACCTTCCTAATCTTTTAGATATACTACTAGAAAAGGTAGGAATACTAGTTAAGATATTACTAGATAACAGTTCCGTATATTAATTTAAAACTATAAAGAATCCTAACTAATTCTAGTAGGAATTCTAGAGAGACCTAGCTAAATAAGTTAAGATATTATAGGACCTAAGTATAGACTATATATATAGAATAGATAAGCTCTTAACTAAGGAATTAAACGCGCTAAACCTTAAGTTATAGTCTAATTTATTCCTAAGTATAAGCCTTACTAGGAATATAGGTTAGCTTAGTTATAAGACTTCTAATAAGAAAGCTATAGTAAAATAGTAGTTTAAGTCTTATATTAAGTAGATTAGGGATAGTAGTACCCTTCTCTTTAATAAATTAAGTAAAGATACTATTCCTAATACCCCTAAGAAGTAACTTCCTAACTAGATCCTTTAGTAGTTACTTAAGCTTAGTCTAACCCTAACTATTATAATAAAAGAGTATATTATATAAATATAAGCTTAAATCTAGGTAATAATAATAGCTACTAAAAATATATAATATAAGCTTACTTTATATAGGATAATAATAATTAAGGCTATAAATAAGGTAATAGATAATACCTATACTATAAAAGTACTAGCTATATAGATTTAGACTTAAATTAGACTTAGTAAAACTACTATAGGAATTAAAGTAGTTAAAGTAATAGGAGTTAAAGTAGTTAAATTAATAGGAGTTAAAGGAGTTAAAGTAACTAAAATCTCTAAAGAAATTAAAGTACTACGATATTTAAGTAGAATCTTAAGTCCTACTTATAATAAAGGAATTAAAGTTAAAACTAACCCTAGTAAAGCCCTTCCTTTTAATAATAATATCCTACCGTATACTTTAAGTATATTATAACTCCCTACTATCTTCTTCTAACTCTTATATAATAAATAAGCTTATATTTATAAGTATATAAAATATAATCCTAACGTTAATAAGATTATAAAGCGGGAGGTATTATAAATACTTAAAGAGGAAGAGATAGTAGTACTAGAAAAGTAGGTATAAGAAAAAGTTAAAGTAGATTATCTAGTTAATAATTAGCCGTTAATTATAATATATATTAAAAGAGACCTAGTAAAGGTAATATAAACTAAAGCTTATTAATAGGAAGTATAAGTACTAAGGAAGATATTAAGATAGGAGATCTATAATAAGGTTATAATAATAGCCTAAGTAGATATTAAAGTACGAGTTAAAGAAGAATAAAAGTAAAAGCTTAATTAAAGTATAGGTTAAAGTAGTTAAAGTATAAGTTAAATTAGTTAAAGTATAAGTTAAAGTAGTTAAAGTATAGGTTAGTTAGAATATAGAAGTAGTTAAAGTATAAAGGTTATCTGGTAGAGCCTTAGGGATAAGGCTTAAACCTATCCGGGGTAGCTGTTAGGGTGAAAAACGGTTAGTCAGCAGAAACCCCACTAGGTAGTCTACTAATAGTTCCTGCCTGGGAAAATCCTAGAATATACATCATCAACCGATTGCTCATTTTGGCTCATTTTGCTTAGTGCACATAAATCATTAACATCGCTTCGCTAGTACTCCCGAACCCGAATGTGGATTATGTGAAGAATATTCATCAACGGACTCGCTGACCATTATTGCCCAATGGCGCCCTCCGTGATTGTCAATGGCACTAATAGTGGCATGCCACTGACAGAGTATTCATCCAATCCTACATCAAGTGCTGCAAACAAAAATCCAGCTTCATCTCTATTACCAGAAGGGGACCTCCTCCCAGACGGTCAGCCAGATGTACGCAAATTAATGCCTATGACTATATTGTCGACTGACGATTTCCAGTACCTCAAGCTCATATTACGCTCCCGAGTGTACGATGTCATCACGGAAACCCCCCTTACGCCTGCCTTGAATCTTAGTAATCGATTAGAATGCAAAGTCCTGCTGAAGAGAGAGGACGAGCAGCCAGTCTTCAGCTTCAAAATACGAGGGGCATACAACAAAATGGCACATCTGGACGAAGAAGAGAGGTGGAAGGGCGTGATAGCCTGCTCAGCTGGTGAACGAAGTAGCAGAGCCCTATCTCAGCTTATGACTGAGAGAGTGTAGGGAACCACGCACAGGGAGTCGCTTATTCGGCTCGCCAGCTGAAAATACCAGCTACCATTGTCATGCCTTCTGGGACGCCTTCGATCAAGCATAGGAACGTAGCTCGGCTGGGAGGCTCTGTTGTCCTTCATGGTGAAGACTTTGACTCAGCAAAAGAAGAGGCACATCGATTGGAGAAAATGTACGGTCTCACAAACATTCCTCCCTTTGATGACCCATATGTTATAGCTGGGCAAGGGACGATAGGTATGGAGCTACTGCGACAGACAGATTTGCGAAAATTGGAAGCGGTCTTCTGCTGTGTTGGTGGCGGGGGCTTAATAGCTGGTGTGGGAACTTACATCAAACGCATTGCTCCACTTGTAAAGATCATTGGGGTTGAGACGTATGACGCCAACGCTATGGTGCAATCGATCAGGAAGAAAGAGCGTGTTGTCCTCAACGAAGTTGGCCTGTTTGCAGACGGCGCTGCGGTCAAGAGCGTTGGCGAAGAGACCTTCCGTTTGTGCCTTGAGGTTGTAGACGACATCATCGAAGTCACGACAGATGAAACCTGCGCAGCCATCAAGGATGTGTACGAAGATACAAGATCCATCGTCGAGCCAGCTGGAGCGCTAGCCTTAGCTGGACTGAAGAAGTATGTGGCACGTTCTCCATCACCGGATACGAAAAGACAGCTCGTCGCTCTTGCTTCTGGTGCCAACATGGATTTTGACCGGCTACGCTTTGTTGCAGAGCGCGCCGCTCTAGGTGAGCAGAGGGAGGCTTTGCTTAGCGTTAACATACCCGAAAGACCAGGCTCTTTCGCTCAACTGGTCATGGCGGTGCTTCCGCATGCTGTGACTGAATTTTGCTACAGATTTACCACAGCTGAATCTGCCAATATCTTCATGGGCATGTCTGTTAACGCTTCTACCAGGACTTCAGACCTGTCTAATCTGCTTCACCGTCTGAAGCGTGATGGCATGGAAGCCGTTGACCTCAGTGGCGATGAGCTTGCCAAGTCACATATACGCTACTTGGTTGGTGGCCGGAGTGGCGTCCAAGACGAGCGTCTATACAGTTTCGAATTTCCAGAACGACCAGGCGCCTTGGTGAAATTTCTCACCACACTTCGACCTGACCAGAATATATCCTTGTTTCACTACCGAAACCATGGAGGCGACGTGGGCAAGGTACTGGCTGGAATCCAATGTCCCGAGATTCAGAAAGAAGAACTGGAAGGGTTTCTGAAGAAGCTCGGGTATCCATTTTCAGATTGCACGAACTCACCGACATATAGAATGTTTCTCAGACCGTGAGCTTGATCCGTAATTGCCACATCCTCACGTTACTGGGACTTGCACCTTGGCGTCCAAGTCCAAATTCCCCTACTTCTGCAGATGGACTACGGCCAACCCAGGGCCTGACATGCAAGTTCGTGCGGCCTCTCGATCCGGAGTGATTCAGGGAGGATCACTTTGCTCGCACCCAGTCTTGACGAAATCGACCAAGTACCGTCTCCGCCGATATCCTACCTGTCGCCAATAGACCGATCCCACCAAGAGAGTGAGGCATCTTGCGAAGCACTATCGGCCACCGAAAGCAAAAGCGGACCGGAAAAGTATATCTCCACTGTTCTGGATCAGGGAAAGGTACGTCGGCACTGCAGGGTATCGTAAGGCAGCTACGACCCCTGGCTTCTACCTTTGATCTCAAATCTACCTCAATGGTCGAGAGGGCATCCTATTCATGTGATCTATTCTCAAGCATTAAACCCTTGGTGAACGATCTACGAGAAAACATGGGCTAATCCTAGGTCGTAGCCTCTTGATCGAAGCAATATGTACCCTGATCCCGGCCAGCGACCTACCCTGGCATCTCTAGTCTGTGGAATGCCCGCTAAGACTGCTCCATCTAGTCTGATGTAATCATGGATAAGAAGACACTCCCCGCCTCCAACATCTCCATCAACACCCACATCGTGCATCATCAATATACTTGATTCTCCAACATATCCCAACATCCCCCAACATATACGTCCCAACATCCAACCATATACATTACTATTGACGAACTGTTCTTTTCTTACTCTCCTTCAGGACTTGACCCTATATATTTATTCTACAACTCTTCTTTATTCCCATACATCTAAATGGCTTGTGGACGTGGTCGCTGTCTAGTTCTAGTTCCATTTCTGGTATTACAAGGCAATCGTCCCGATATCATAGCATAATCACATCTGGTATTCTCAACGAACGATGTCACGGTCGTTCTTCCTAGAGTGAATGTTGTAGGTGTCAGTTTCGGAGAATATCATCGTCACCGAAGGCAGAGAGAGAGGTAGGTACATGAAGATAGATGAATCTCGAAGTCTCAGAGCGTGAGGGCGAAGGATCACCCAGTTATTGCAAGGTCAGGATTCAAAAGAAAAGAGAGATCTGTAGCTTTGTCTCTTGAGTTCTGGATAAAACAATTGAACAAGCAAAAATTCAAGAAATTGCTGTTCCCAGTCTCATTTGGTCCACATCGTTTCTTAGCCTACCAATCCCCTACGCACTGCAAATCCCATCATCATGACACATTATAAGCACCTTCGAACGGGAGCGCGGGACCATCTCCATGTTCGTCCTCGACGGCGTTCGCCTCGAAAAAAAACAAGAGTTGTACACACGGCTAGTAAGGGAAATTGGCTCTCCTCACTTGGCTCGGCTGGATTACGAGAAATTTGCAGAACCTGGGTCCCCAGAGACGGAAACCTTGGTCTTTCCATAAGCTGACAGAGCAGAAAGTATCAACTTCTTGACGACGATTTCTTTCCCTTCCTTGTCCATACGCTCTCGCAAGATGTTCTTCGCAACCTTGCCGGCTAGTGTTCTAGGGATGCTATCGGTGAAGACGATCCCGCCATCCAATGCCTTATACTTTGCTAAGTATAGCGACATGTGTTGCTTGACCTCAATCTCGTCGATATGGCTGCCAGGCGCCTTGACGATGTAGGCGCGAGGAGCTTCGTTATTGCAGTTCGGAAGGTTCGTGCCAATGATTGCGGCTTCCAGGATATCAGGATGGCGCGTCAGGATGGCCTCTAGCTCTGCAGGTGAGACTTGCCAGCCGCGGACTTTGATCATTTCCTGTTAGCAGTGTGATTAACAATGTTGCTGATGAGATCTGTACGTTGAGAATTTTACCTTCTTTCGGTCTACGATGTAGACTTTGCCATGCTTCATGTACCCAATGTCTCCGGTCCCGAACCATCCACCAGCGTTGATAGACTCGGCACTCGCTTCCGGGTTGCCTAGATAGCCTTGCATGAGGAGAGGCGACTTGACAAGAATTTCGCCTTCTTCGTGATCTTCAGTGAGAAGTCTACCGCGATCCGCAATGATTCTATGTTACTGTCAGTTAGAAATTACGGACATGCTCCAAGCGCTTACCTTGCTTCTACGCCAGGTAGAAGTCTGCCGACACTACCAGTATGGTCGTTCTCTGGATACAGGAACGTGGTAATGTACCCCACTTCCGTCATTCCCCAAACTTGCACGACTCGCGCCGAAGGCTCTAGTAATCGATACAATTGATCTTGGAGCTTCTCGTCTAAGACAGCCCCCGCGGACCAGACTAGGCGAAGTGACTGAAGTGATGATTCGGAGATGAGTGTGCTCTTGACTATAGAGTTGATCATTGCAGGCACCATCGGCGTCTCCGTGATGTTGTATTCTTTGATGAAGGCGACGTATCGAGCTAGATCGAACCGTCGCATGATGTAGGTTGTTACACCTTCGCGCAGTGGCGCGATATGTACGAGAGGGAAGGTATACATGTGAAACATGGGCAGACTGATGAGTCTTGTTACCTATCAAGGCTATTAGCAAGTCTCATTAGTTGTAACAGGTGTAAAAGAAATAGCTACATCATAGGGTTTTCGTCCCGAGTCGTTGAGAAGTATGTTCAGCATGACCAAGCTGTAATGCGAGATCATGGCTGCCTTCGGGAGTCCAGTCGTACCACTTGTAAGGAGCAATGCAGCTGTCGTGTTCTTTGCATCTCCTGCACTATGAAACTTAACCCAATTCGTCTCGCCATGTACCATAAGCTCTGAAACAGAGCTCCAATCTGGTGGCACAGCTGGTCCTGTGTTATCGAGGACGAAGACGTTCGAAGATGACACCCCTAATGTTTCGACAACAGTTGCTACCTTCGGCAACAATTCGGGCTCTGTGATCAAGAACTTCGCATTTGTAAGTCGAACTTGGTGATCAAGCTCTGAAGTAGTGTATGCGGGATTACAGCCTGTGAATCGGCCTCCAGCGCCGACAATACCAAGCACAAGCATACTATACATCATCTAATAATTCAGGCCAATTAGTTATGCCCGTCGTGAATAGCCACGATCGAAGGAAAGGCTTGTCTAACATTACTGTAAGCGTACACACAAACGCAATCTCCGGGCTCCAAACCCTTGGCCTGGAAGCCAGCCACGAGTTCTTTGACGATTCTCCGTGCTTGGGAGGCGGAAACAGATTGCTCAGGGTCATCAGCATGGACGTATATTTTCTTATCTTGATCGTAGTCATGGTTGCCAAACGTCCATGAAACCAAGTCCGGTGATGAAAGGTCATCTGTATGATTGAATGGATCTTGAACCGACATCTTGTAGTGTCGAAGAGTGTAATCGCATATGCCGGAAGACAATAGAGATAAGGTTTAGGGTGGCGGCAATGTTGTCTGAATCTCTAACTAAGTGAAGCAAGATACAGTGATTTGTTAAGGTTGAGAGCGAGACCCAGAAGAAGGTACCAACACTTCGACACTGTCGAAAACACAAAGGTTTCCAGTATCAGGCCGTATATCTCAGATGAATCATGCTTGATATCTTTCAATCCTCCATACCATATCACGTACGGAATATCTCAAATTGCATGTTTCGAACCGTATCAAATCTACGAGCAAACATAGTGAAGTATGAAAACAAACTTTATTGAAAAAGATCAAAATCAAGAAACGGAGCGGGCTTTCCAGCTGCGCAATATCGACTGACCGCCCACGATGCGGTGAAAGTACGTACCGTTCGAAGGATTCTCATAGCTGAGGGTTCCCCCGAGCCTTGCGCAAACCAAGACATGAGAAGATAGGTACGAATGAACATACCACCGTAAGACCAACAACCAAAGACAACATATGATTCTAAGTATACCTTACACGAAAATCTTCAGAGCTACCATCTCCGAGGATTCTAGAACCGAACCGCAAGCCAAAATGTGAGCATCGATCCGGAATCCTGAATCCTGAATCTTGGAATCCTGAAGGACGACCGCTTCCTGCAGCTCAGCCACTGCAGGCTGAAGAATAGTCTAGTCTCGATATATAATCAGAAGTTAGAATAGGTAGCTATTCTTCAACCGACAGGCTCATATTACCGATACGGTTCAGAGGCTGCAAGTTCGATAGGGTAGCTAATTCTGTAGATGAGGCGCTTGTTGTCCAGGAACGAATCCCTGCTATAGGTGCTAGCTCTATACGATATTAATGCCATCGCAAGACATGCTTGGGAGATCTGTAGAGAGAAACTGTGATTTGCGTCGTCGTCTCGATGTGGTTTGTAAATTCATGCCAAGACTTTGCTGCCAAGACATTGCCAAGCAACTTCAAATCAAAGTACGACCAAATGGCCAATAGACATGGAACCTAATGATTTGCACTTGAGAATGGCTCAATGCTAGGGGCTTCATACCACAGTGCTAGACGACACAATCCCGCCTTCTATCCGCGCGAACAGCGAGACAACCGATACCCGAATCAAGTTTGACCAGATACCACGGTCAAAGCCCCAAGCTCTCATCACACTCCTGAGTCCGTCTTCAAACACTCCACCATCTCCCCATACAACCGCCCACTCCTCATAGCATCATAAATAATGCTGATATACGATCCAATCGTCTTCTTCCCATTCGCCCCATCAGGATGGTCCACAAGACCTTTATGCATAGGTATACCGAGCTCTCTACGCACATATACATACATTCGTTTCGAAGCCGCTCCTAGGTACGGAGTGGCGTCTGGGTCAGCAAAGTAGGTGTTACGGTTGGCGTTGAAGAGTTGACACAGATTCGTGGATGCGGTTTGGGTCCATTTGCCGATTGCGGAAAGGGCATCGAAGTCTTTGGAAAGGAGTTCGTGGTGGGTGATGATGAAGGTTGTGAGGTGGGATCTGATGGAAGGCCGCACAGTTAGTATATGGTCTTCTTAGATGATGTTTCATGTCACGAGGTGTAAGGGACGAGTCATCGGCCCTACAAGGTACCTGAAGACGCAAAGATCGATACATAATCAGTATTCATGGGCTGGAGGGAACCTACTGAACAGCTAGAGCGATATTGGTGAAGCGTTCGGTGGAGTCTTGCGCGCATGTGATCGTGAGAGTTTCAAGTGTGTGGTTCAAACAAAGAACACATACTTCGTTGACGGTGTCCGCGCTGGAAAATGCAGCGCCGAAAATATCAACGGTAATGGTGTCTAGAGCCTCTTTCAGGACCTACACACGTTTCAAGGTTAGCTGGCCTCTTTGAATGTATTTGCGACATGGTGGAAGAGCAGCAGAGGGTTCGTCGCTGGAATACACTCTGAAGAATGAATCCAGCGAGGAAAGATATCATGCTAGATAGTGTCCGCTAGGAGTGAACAACCCTGGGGGAATGTCTTGAGACCTAATGACGATTGACGGAAACTTTGCGGCGGCGCGATGTGCCTTACCAGGTAAAAACGCTTGTTCATCGCTCGAATGTCCAGAGCTTGGCACAGTACATATAGGTACGTCGCACATATCATGGAGAGGCAATCGATAGCAGTATGCGTATACCTTGCCGAAATCAACGCGAGCGAGTTGATGGCCTGATTTCCCATTTCGGCCGTTTGCACGTGGCTGCTGACCGGGTTAGCAAGATATGCCAGCTCAGACATATATGCTGCAACATTGATATCGGCGCCTTTCGCCGTATATGAAGTACTTGGCTCGTCGGCCGCAAGATTAGGCGGCAAGCCACTATTGAGGTCCGGATTGATGAGCTCGGTGCACTGCGAGAAGAGCATACGACCAAACATCTGGAGAGATGCTCGAGACTTTTCCATTGCAGAGGTGACAGATGCAGCTTGAAAATTACCACCGTGGTGGATAGCGTCTCCTTCGACGTCGATGAGAGGGTTATCCGTTGTCGAATTGCACTCGGTTGTGATTTGCTCGTGTGCCAAAATAAGGTCCTCCAATTGAGGCCCAATCCATTGAGATGACGTACGGAGGGCGTAACGATCTTGCTTCAATCCCCCAACACACTGATTATCGGCGTCTTCAGCGCGAGCGAGCTGAGAACCGGCGAGGAACAGTGTGATGTTCTTTGCTGCCTCGATTTGACCGCGGTGCGGGCGGACCTTGGCAAAGAAAGCGTTAAAGTTGCCGACTGATCCCAGCATGGCTTCAGTGCCCATGGCAGTGAGTATTTGCGAGAAGACGGCCAGGTGATGTGATTCTTGGAGTGCTAGTGCAGCAACGGCAGTGGAGACGGCAGTGCCATTGAGCACACCGAGTGCTTCTTTGGGGCCAAACGTGATGGAACGACGCTTGAGCATATCGAGAGCACCGTCCGCGGAGATGAGGTCTCGCCCACCTTTTCCATCGCTAGTCCAGACGTACATGTCAGGGTTACCTTCAAGGACACCAGCGATGTACGATAGAGGCTGAAGGTCGCCTGAAGCGGAGATGGAGCCGCGTAGTGGTACCAGCGGGATCAGGTCGTTATCTAAGAGTGCCATAAGCAACTCGATCACTTCGAAGCGGACGGCCGAGTAAGCAGCCAATAGGGATTTACACCGAACGAGCATAGCTCCTCGAACCCAGGCTTCGGGCATGAAATCTGCTCCTGCCGAGTGCTTGAAAGCCGCACGCATCGACCCGAATTGTTTGGTCACGAGAAGAATGCCGCTATGCTGGAATTGTAGTAACGCTCGCTGAAGGTCCACCAGATTTTCGGTACGTTGGCCTGCACTCCCGCCAAAGCCCGTAGTAATTCCTGTGGCGATTTGCTAACAGACCTTCATGTTGTGATACAACCTGGCTCCTTACCATAAAGATCGCGGCCTTCGCTCAGTCTTTTCGAGAGAAAGTCAACACTACGATTGACCCGGATAAGTACCGCGGATTCGTTCTCAAGTTGGACGTGCGCCGAATTCCTAGCAAAGGGCGTGTTAGGAGGATTTCTTTTTACAAATAGATATGGGTACCCGATACACTTAATCAACAAGCGCTAAGGCCTGTCCCTTAATGGGTTTCGGCTCTCAGGTGATACTGCTAGCCGTTGTTGGTGCAGATAACAGACGAAGACGCAGTCGCTCCCAAACAAAGGTATACAGAGTATCGCAGCGCAATGCTACAGATAATTGGAGACATCCCTTACCTTGAGACAGCAGCAACATGGGCAACGCTGAGATAGTCGGTATCGACGTAGACAGGCCGCTTTGAGTCCACGATCGTTGCTAGCATATCCGACTCATTCAGCACAATACTGGCATGGGGGCAATGACAAGGCATGCCCGGAGCACTTGGTCCAGAGGAATACGTGGCGTTGATCTCTGATGGCGTATGAACGGGCGTGGAAGGACACGGGGTGTTGGTGCTTGGAGTTGACATGTTGATGGTAGTCGAAGGTCTCCACGAATACTTCATTCCTTCCTTTGCGATGTATATGCCTGATAAGATAAAGGCGGTGACTTCTGGCGTCGGTGTTATACACGTTCTGTCTTAGGACTCCGGTGGCTAAGGTTCGTATCTGCAGACTTGAAAGCCAGATAGTGGTGCCTTGTATTGCGAATTCTGATCGTAATGACTGAATCACAAAACGCTTGAGTGAAATGGTGCTGGTCGACTTATACTAGTCATCCAGGTTATATATCACCGATCAAATCTTGGAGGATTTGTTCTATTCTAGTTCTTCAACACGATAACCAAGAGAGATCGAAAGACGACCCGCAAGCCACGCGGCTACATCTTCACTCCTCATCCTTCCTCCTCATCGCCACCAGATCACTTGCGAGATTCGCTGTCGGATCTTCAAGAGGATCAAACAGCGTAGGAATCGGCTATGAGCGGTGTGATTCGACCAGTCACTAATGTAAACATTCACCAGTTGGCCCCTAGCTTGTAGGACGTATGCTTTCGCTTGATGACTGGCTCGTGTGAACTGATGGTACAGCCTGTACATTCTGTGCTGGATAATTACCGGAATGCGGTACTCTAGAACAGTCGCTCAAGGAATCGTGAAAGGTACAGGCACAGAGCCCGATGTGGCACGGTGCATCTTGGTAAAACGCGTTTGGATCCTCTCTCTCTTGAGTACGGTCGGGCGGACTATTATGATGCGAGACTACAGTTTTTGGATATCGAAGTGAATAATTTGCTTTATCAGACGAAGTAAAGTATCTCTACTGTACCTTGATGCTTGGCAGTTGGCGCTGATTCCTTCGCAAGCTAGTCTAGCACGGAGGTTTCAAAACAGTTCGAACACTAAGCCGTTTCGGGAATCCCATAGAATCTCACATTCCTACCCTTTACATACCATGAGACATGTTCGAGGTCCTATATTATAGACTTTAGTAACCAAGCCTCAGCCAATCTCTATAAATACCTTAGGATTCATTCTCGCGATATGAATTTAGTGTCGTTCCTCAGAGTCTTAAATACGAGAGGTCTGAAGTTTCAATTGAAGTATTTGCATGCGGAAAATGGTTGAACGGGCTGACCTGCCTGGCATTCTTGTCATCAGCAAACGTAGCAGAAGCGGCAGGCAGTACTCACTCTTCTTCTTAATCTCTGCCCCGATGTGGTTCATCAAACTCGATTGCAGGACAGAAACGACTTCTATGTACCAGGAACTCGCCGGTTGCATGGGCACAGATACTGGACATCATCTCTCAGAGTAGTGGGAACTGTCAAAGAGACCAGGACTGAGAAAATATTTACCTACACGTGGGATACATTGTCACGATGATGAGGATCCAGCTGCAATGATACACACAGATAGCAAGTGGAAACAAACACAGGTTTAGATGCAATTGCTGCTATCACTACTTTTACACTGCCTGCTGACAAGACATGAGAGATACACGAGTAGAGAGAGATCTTTGCAAGCTCGCATTCTTACCATTCTCCCATTATACACAATTCCACCTTCATGCTCCTTTTTCTTCCACCCTCCGTCACCTTCAATTTTAACAACAACCTTGCCGGATGACGTAACGCTCAATATAAGACCATATGCAACGGATCATGGCTGATGCGAGCAAATTTGGCGTTGATTTTACGCGCCATCATCATCCTCTCCAACGCGGATGGCACCATCACTCGCAATACCGTCGGCCCAGAAGCCTCCGATGGATGTGGTGCTTAAGACAGTCAGCCGTAGTTACGTAATGACTGTTGACAGACATACCTGGACATAGCATCATGAGTGAAGAGGAGCCAGAAGCCAAAGACGGGCTTCGCGAGAACATCGAGAACGGCGTATGAGACGATCTCAGCGTCGACATCGGCGATACGGGCACCATCGGCAATACCCCAGATACTTGGATCATATGTCAGTGATCTGATACGAGATGACCCATTGATATAACGTACATTGGGTAAACGGTCCATAGTACCAAAGTAAAGCCGGCAATGGCGCTGAAGAAGGTGGCAGTCTTCTTGTCCTTGTTCTGAACAATACCACGACCATTGACTCCGAGCTGGTAAACCACGACCAAGTAGGCAATGCAGGCCATGGCGTACCATCCCCATTTGGGAGATTCTTCAACAGTAAGGGCAGCGAAGAGACCAGTCAAGATCATGATGAGATCAGCGACAACAGCCACGAGGATGTTGGCACCAGAGAGACCAGCAAGGAGAGAAAGATCGAGGAGCAACAATGGGGTGGTGACGCTCCAGTCGACATACCGGGCCCAGTAAACCTCTCGGTAGACGACCTTGGTGATATCTGGGAAGTGCTTGTCGGTCTTCTCCACGGATGTAATCTTGTTATAAGACACACCGGCATGGACAGCCATGCCGTAGTATGAGATGGTGGCGAAGGTGGTGATGAAGGCAGTAAGGATATGGAACATGCGTTTTTGCTGGGAATTGAAGTCAGCAACAGCGAGTAAGTGGTGAGCATTGTTGCAAGAAAAGCTTGGACATACGACTGGAACACGGAATGCCATGGCGTAGAAAGCCACCGAGGAGATGAGCATGATCACGAAGACAACCCTACCATCTGGTGAGTATGTCTGCCTGATGACGGGTACAAGGAGCATACCATAGAGTACGGTTGCCGACATCTCCAGCTTCCTGGTAGACGGGAGTGATAGCTGGCGGTAACACCTGCTTGGCTGTCAGTTACTTTCGAGATAGAGAACCTGGTCAATCCAGATGGCCTGATGATGGAAGGTCTGACATACGGACGGGATGGGTGCAACAGATGCTGAGCCCTTGAGGGCGTCGATGACCCCCGTCATTGCTGCGGTAGCTGTTGTTGCTTGATGTGAGGATTAATGACGATCTGATGGAGATGGATGAAGGTGAAGCAAGAGAGAGAGAGGTTGTTGTGATGAGGAAGGAAGAGTGGAGGAGGGAGAAAGAGGATGGAGGAAGGAAGAGCTTGGAGCTTAGGGTGTTGTAAGCGAAGGCGCGTTAGCTCATTGGTTGGCAGGACTGCGGGGTTGATGGGGCTGGGTGAATCAAGGATCTGAGGCGCGAACTAGCGGTTGCGTCTCGTCATCGAAATCACGGCAAGAGCTGTAAATTCATCTTACCTTAAAAGTACATTGTGGCCGTCACCGTTTATATTCATGCTATTATGCAGCTTCTCCATAATATTATTAACGTACAACTTAAAATGCCATCTGCACGGTGTCATCCAATCCTCTAAAGTACTTACTCTACATAGATACTTATTGCGGACCATTATCTTACCCGCTTGCCAGCGACTTTTGTCCACCAGCCAATAGCCATTATTGGCAGTGGCGGTCCGTTCTTCGACCTTACTGTATTAAGCTCTCGGCCTGCTTTGCCGTTTCAGCTTTGGCATGCATGCCGCTTTCACCCTATTCTAGGTATCTTCCGTCCTGGAAAACGTTCAAGGTCGTTACGCCACATCTGAAGTTGGATGAAGTGTGAATCAGAGTCTCCGTCAATGTCCGGACTGGTCAAATTCCGTGTCCTCAATACACATTATATTGGTGTATTGCCCTATCTCAGTGGCAGCATTTTCGGACTGAGGCACTTTATGGAACACTGGATGCATCGCCAAGCGCGTCCAGTAGCCTCCGATCTGCACAACACATGATTGCTGAGGAGCGGGGAAAGGAAGTCTCGGTCGGTCACTGAGATCCAAAGATCTTGACAGCCAAAGCTGCGCTAGGAGAATTCATACCTTAGGGGCAGCTCCCTGTCTTTTCTCATCTCTTTAAATTAACCCATAGCTTATACTTTCCCCGCCATCGAGTCTCCCAGACGCTAAAGGAGGCTACGGAATACTGGTTGCACTTTATATATGATTGACCTCTGTAGCGAGGTACAAGCGGGGGCTTCCTTAGGCCATGACACGCCTCCCTCTACTTCATACGGAGTATGGACCAAGCTCAAGGATCCCAGTTCTGAATCTTCATAGTCCCCTTATCGTTGAGTTCCTTGTGCATCTTGAAGGTCTGCCACAGTAAATGCGGCTCATGCCCCCACCCCTTCTTCAAGCACTCATACTCAGCTCTTTCGAAGTAGTCCAATAGTATCGCTTTGTATTCTGGATGGGCTGTCTTATCGATGATAACGCGAGCTCGCTCTCGTGGGGAAAGGCCGCGCACGTCGGCTAGACCCTGCTCCGTTACAACGACGTCGAGGTCATGCTCTGTTTGGTCGACGTGAGTGCACATAGGCACGATGCAGGAGATGCCTGTTGGGTCGATCTTCGAGGGCCGAGTAGAGGGCGTGTGCATTATGCTGTACTTGGCGCTACGCAAGAAGTCGGCGGAACCACCGAGTCCATTGAGCATCCGAGAGCCCATGACACAAGTTGAGTTTGCGTGGGCGTAAATGTCACTGGATTCGTTAGCATGGGATATATTGCACATTTATTCAGTAGCTTACACCTCAACTGGTGTATTCATCCCGATCACTCCCAATCTCCTGATGATTTCTGGTGAATTTGATACTTGCTGTGAGCGCAACAATAATTTCCCCGCATAATTTTCCCAACCGTCATAGAACCGCTTGAATCCGTGAGGAGAAAATCTAATGGATGTCGCTGTTGCAAAATCTAGATGTCCGCTGTCGAAAAGATCCAGGAACGAATCCTGGAGCACTTCCGTCCAGACTTTGAGCTTGTCAAAATCATTCCCATGAGCCAAACCTCCCACTACCGCGTTGGCAATGTTGCCGATACCAGATTGGATTGGTAAAAGGTTCTTCGGCAGCCTGCCATGTTTGACTTCGTGTTTCAAGAATTCGATGAGGTGACCAGCAATCGCTCTCGACGTGTCGTCCTCAGGCGCGTTACCTTGCGTTTGATCAGGATAATCGCTTTCCACAATAGCTACGACTCTTTCGGGATCGACCGGTATGTAGGTTGTTCCAATCCTGTCTTCAGGCGCCATGATCAGGTATGGTTTTCGACGGGGAGGGAGATCAGTCATCGTGATGTCGTGGAGGCCTTCGAAACTGGGCATGGCGGTGTTTACCTCGATGATGATTTTGTCTGCCATCTGAATCAATTCAGGGGATGCTCCCACACTGGCGCCAGGTATCTGTCCTTTACTCAGCATCCGAGTAGCACGAAACCTTGAGGGACTCGTACAATGCCGCCATCTTCCGTGATAGCAGAAGCCTCCACGATGACCACATCTAGCTTGTTGTTGGGCTTATCTTTGGTATAGAAGCCCTAGAAGACTTCAGCACTTGGACAATAAGGAGAGCAGGGTAGATACTGACATACATCAGGTCAACAGGGAACATGCTAAGATGCTTATCGAAGAAATGAATTCTGCCCTCGTTGATGCCCCTGGAGATCTCCTTTCCAACTTGATGGGGACTTCGACGCTCGATCATGTCAAGTCTTGCCCATCTATTCTCCGTCTCGGCTCCACTCGACGCTCCCACAAAAAGTGAGTACTTGAGCTTCCCCTGAAGGCTGTTGCTCTCGACATGGTCGGCAAGCGCGGTAGGCACCTTTCTGGAGCTATTGTAAGGCCAACCGAAGTGGCATAGTCCTCGTGTCACCTACTTGGGGTAGCCAACGCCTGTGAAGCCTGACCAGCCAACGCTGGCGCCATTGGGGAACAGCTCTATCAGATCTGAGGTTTTGGATAGCTTGTTCAGCATCGACGGACGGCGGACACGGCTCTTCAACAACGCGGAGGCAGTCATGGACGACATCACGTAGCGTCTGAAACGGCACTTATAGCCAATCCAGGGAAAATGGATGAAGACGCCCACGTCACCTTCCCCGCGGCGATAGGACGTCGGCGATAAGAATGCCGATCGACTACGTTCTTCGCGCGTGTTGTTTGTATCTCGTTGTTGCAGCTCGAGTAGCAATGGTGTGACAATGGGCCAAAGTCATTCCGAAGAGCAGAGTGCTCCTAACGTGTCCACAGGTAAGTCCACCAGTCGGTTGAGACCACGCAGAGATTAAACCACATAAAGAAACGCTCAGCCATGAGCTCGCCATCCGCTTTGCAAGGAAGTGCTTCACCCCTCTGGAAATTACTCATTTCAAGGACGTGTTCCGCTCTCTGGCCGATGACCAGGATGGCATCCATTATTGGAAGGAAGAAACGCTCTGTCGCTTCCTTGTCATCCCAGATGCTCTTGGTCCAGGACCGCTGATCTATCAGATGGCTTCCTACCTTGGAGCGTTCCCGTTTCCGAGCCTTGCACCAAGCATACTGACGATCGAAGCAATGCTGAAGGTTGTCGTCATCATGACCGAGAGGTATGGAAGAGTCCTCAAGCATGGGAAAGCAGATCGCAACAAGTTGCTATTCAGAAGCCTAGCTGTGTTTGACCGAAGAATGAGTTCCACATACGATAAAGTGTCTCAGCAGTCCCTAAATGCATTAACGGAAGGCCAAGAAGAAGCATCAGAATCAGTAGTGGAGTCTCACCTCCATCATGATCATCCCGTTGGATCTCTTATTGACCAATCTACGATTGATGACGAAGAAGAGGAGGATGACGATGAGCTGGCTCTTGCTGCATTAGACTCTCTAGATGCTATTGAGGTCTTTAGGCACGATCAACAGGGCGACACAAAGATATACCATGCGCAGATACCAACTGATAATTTCAGGCGTTTGCTGATGCTACTACTTGTCATTGCGCCCCTGGATGCCCAGGAAAGCCTTTCAAGACATGCTAAGACCTTGACCGAGAAAAGGATCGCTGGTCTTCGTCGGGTGGCAGATTGCATATTGTGGTCATTTACTCCCGAGCAGAACGCAGGCATTTCCTACCATGCTTTCAACACCGTTATTCCGGCCTCACTCCCGTATCTTTTTGACGGCCTAAATCCGCTTTTTGAGCATTTCCTCTTCAGCAAAAATCTCGATTTATCTAATCGGCGCAGAACGGGTTCCGCTTCTGTACCTCTGGCGTTGTCAACGATAGCTTCGCCGGAGGTCCCCCAGATGTCTGGCAACCCCCAGGGACCACTTCTACCTAGGGAGGGAGAGATACTAGATCTGAACGTTTTGAGTCAATTGGCGTTTTTCCTTAAAGGCAGTAAGCTCTTCCGCCGGTTGAGACCATTATACGTTGGTGGAGATGCTGGCTTTAGCATGGGTTCGATCGAACAAAAGGTTTTCAACTGGTACGCACCGAGCATAGTACTCATATCGGGGACTCGCCTGCCCTCTGAACCTGATGGAGCACGACAACGAGCATTTTCGGATAAACTACAACCCAAGCGCTTCGCCGATGGTTCTATGGGCAATACAATCTCCGGAAGGGTTGTTTTTGGTGCCTACTTAGACGTTCCTTGGAAACACACCTACAAGGAAGCTATAGGAGGGCCTGAAAACTTACTATTCCAGCTAGAGCCAATCCATGAGGTTTTCAGACCCAGTACCAACACGAGAGACTACGCTACCTTTACCAAATCTGGCATCACTTTCGGGACCCCGCCTCCCAGACCGAGGCCAGTCTCCGGGCTAGATACCCATCTTCAGCTGGGACCGGTCTCTTTATATCTAGATGAAGGCCTTGAATTTGGTGTCTTCAACCACAATAGCGCTGGTGGCGGCTCATATTATCCTAGTCAGACACGAAACACGAATTGGCAAGATCGCTTCGAGATCGACAGTCTAGAAATATGGGGTTGCGGAGGGGATGAGGATGCTGAAAAGCAAAGGACTGCGTGGGCCTTTGAGGAGAGAGAGGCTGCAGCCAGGCAAGGCTTCAGAAGGGGCAAAGATGTCGAATCAGACCGCGCTCTGCTGGAGATGGCAGGTTTGATCGGCAATCACAATGCCAGCGGAGGAAGCATGGGGTAAGTACTGGCAATATTGGTCCATCTTTTATGGGGATCAGCTACTGCGTGTCTCTTATCAATGGATTAGCACCTTCGAATACACCCAACCTCATGTCCTTTCTGTGGAAACTTGGGTCGAATTTTCAAATTACAAGATGTTCAACTACTGGCTGACAACCGCATAAGGACAATGTCGAAGCAGGGGCTGCGCTTCCCTCAGATTTGCACATTCGGCGCTTTTGGAGCTTTCCTTGCTCCTTGCTCATCGCTCTTTCTTCGGAGCGACCGCCTGCATCGCCATAGCGATTTGGGGCAACCTCCCTTCCAGATTGCACTGACATTGCACTGACGGTGCCACCGCCCTCTTAAAACACGAAGGCTTGAGCATAGGCCTGCCTCTTGCTAGAATGCGTTGCTCTTGATAGAAGGGCCGCTGCAAACATGGTGAAGCACGTCAAAGCAGCAAAATCAGTCCCAGCTTTACCGCGGCGCCCTGGGCTTTCTGACGCTGGAGAACCTGGCTTTCGTGGCTGGGGAGTCTTTCCTTTCCCACCACAGAACAGGCTGATCATCACCACCACTAGAGGCGTGTACGCGTGGGATGTTTACGGCGTCACCGAGCTCTTTCGCTCGGGGTCTGAAGGCATCGTCGCAGCGAAGACAATAACGAGTGACAACGGGATGCTTGCAATTGCTGATAGCCAAGTAGTGGTCCTACATGAAGTCAAGGGAGGAATGCAGAGAAGCTATCGACTCAAGGGGTCACAGGTCCGTGAAATGGGCGTGCCTTCTGGCCAATATCGTTGCTAAATTAAGTATAGGGTCGAGTCAGGCTCCTCAAGTATGCCAAAGAGTCTGATAGCCTCTATTTCACAACAGACCTCCAAAATGCGGTACAATCATACTCCTTGCAAGAGTCAAAGCTGCTAAACACGACCCATGATCATCCTACACCACCATCGGTCTTCGCAATATCATGTAACTCGCAGTTCCTCCTTTCGACATCGGTGGTACCACCAACGATTCATCTGACAGACTTATCCCTCAATATGCTACCCATACTCATTCGTCCTCAATGTTCTTCCTCGGCAGTCATCGCTGCCGCTTTCCATCCAGAGCGAGTCAATTACTTCCTTCTGGCTTTCTCTGATGGCACAGCTGCGGTATTCGATGCGACACACTTTTTCCGAAAGGAGAATAAGAGTAAACAAGGGGCAAGAGCAGCGGTATCAGGCTCTGGAGGTGTATTGGCGTTCATGAAAGGCCTTCATGCGCACGGAAGTTCTACGGGAAAGCTAGCATTGGATGACGGTGTGAGCACTGAGGGCATCGATCCAGGCACAGGAATTGTTGGAATAGGAGATAAAAGTTGCGGGATCACTGCGATAGCCTTTGTACCTGGCCGAAAAGCAATGGTTGTGACTGTGGGTGCTGACGGGAAATGCTGTGTTGTCGACTTCACACAGACTACGAAAGAGAAGGCTGTTTTACTCAAGACGTGGCATCTTCGAAGACCGGCAACAAGTTTGTCAGTCATTCACTCTCCACGGGCACCTGGTCCTGGGCAGTTGGATGGAACAGACCACGTCGCAACAGAGAAGCCTGATGGTTCTTCTACCGACTCTTACTCCGCCCGGAATGAGTCTTACTACATTGCAGTTGGGCGCCACGATGGTAGAGTCTTGCTGTTCGATCTGAACGGGAAATCGCTTGGTGAGCAAACTTTGGATGAGAACGGCGCCCCAGTCATTGACGTGGAATGGACACAAATCGAGAATAGTGCTGCTCCTGCTCGCAGAAAGTCTAGTCCCGCTACCTCGAAGATATCAGGTAACAGGAAACAGCGACACGCCCTAGGGAGGATCAATTTTTCCGGTAATAGTCTAGTACAGCAGGATGAATCGCTCACATCCTCCGAGACAACCGGGCAGCCCCAAGATTCACTTTTCGATTTCTCGACCTCTCAAAACATACCGCGACAGTGGCCCTCAGGTGATGTTACTGCAGCGGCAAGCCATCTAGACACGATCCATGCCCCAGCAACGAGCTTGGAAGAAAGCGTTGTTTGCGATTACAATCCGCAATCCTTTCATCGCACTACCACAACGCCCTCCGACGACACAGTGCATAGAAAGACTGCTTTGCACTCAGCTACACCTCAACGCTACACTGCTCCTGATCAAGCTTCCAGTGAAGAGATTACAATCCCACAAATACCACCAAGACCAAGTCCTAGACCTGGAGGTCTATTGTCAATGCGCCGTGCTCATACAGGGTACTCGTACCAAGCACCAGCGGACGACTCATATCTGAGCTTAATGGCAAATGCGCGAAATGTTAGGAACAAGTTGTCCTTTCAAGCTAATGGCAATTTTGGCCCTCGCCCGATGCGTAGCCGTGATGGCGGTAGTCCGTTGAAGTCTAGTATGACTTCAGATGATCATTCTTCGTCCGCTCAGTCTGAAGTTGCCTGGTCAAATGAACCGCCAGTGCCTCCTCCACATAATCCTCAACTGCGACCCAAGTCCCCTACTGCGAGCATAGAAAGTTTTCAAACGGCGTCATCTCGCGTCCATACATCAAGTCCTTCGGAAAATTCTACGGATACTATCGTCGACTGGCACGTAGGACCAATACGGCAAGCCGTTCCTTCGCTAGAGGAGGACTCGCAGGAATTCACAAAGGACATAGTCCGTAAGAGCCCATATCGGCAGGGCCACGTCAGTCTCTCCATTACATCTGCCTCTCATAATACCCCCACTCCGGCTTCTACCGGCATGACAGACACAACCAGCCCAATAGTGCAATGGCCTGCCTTTTCTCCACAATATTCGGGTCTGGGTTTGCACGCATCCCAAACGTATCATCATAGTCCTACGAAGGCGAAACCGAAACAGAAAGTCCACGTCAGCGTGCCACCATCTTCCGATTCCTACAATTCTTCCGCCACAGCATCTTCTACACCTGGTGATCTTGTCGTGCAATGGCCCTCCTTGAAGAAGTCTCCCCGCATACCAATGCTCAACAAAGCTTTGTCGATGTCATATGAAGATACGAGTATCAAGTCTGTCCGCGAATCGGCTACTGGGTTTGTGCTACAAACGTACATTGGCGCTCCTTCACAGGCTGAAGCACCTAGTGCTAGGTCATTCAAGGAGGATGATGCCCTACAAGATAATCATAGCGGTACCTGGGGCAACACCCTCGAGGCAACGCTCAAAACCGCTCTTGGCTCTCTTCGTGTAGAGATGGCGCAGAGGTTCGATGAGCAGAGGATCTGGCTAGAGAAGCTGTTCGAGGCCGATGGTGATGAAAAGATGGCGCTGAAGGAGGAAAATCGTCGGCTGCACGCAGAGGTTACCAAGTTGAAGACGGATCGTGTCAATCATAGTAGAAATGGTTAAAGGGACAGACGTTTCATGCATATTTCTATGAACTACAGGTGAGGATGTCCGTATGATGACGAGGGTCGGTTACTAGGCAGAGAGACATCAATTGGCTTATCATTTCTGGGTATGTTTGCTATACAGATAGATTAGTTCGCACTCCCGCTTTCAAGGATCATGATTCCTGCGTCTTGTCTACACCTATACGGCCTTGCTGACTTACCTATGTGGAGGGATGTCTCGATGGCTGATAAGATGAGACCCATTGCGTATGCTGAGAAAAGCCATAGGCAGCGATCCTGATGAGCGAGGAGGGGCGACTATCCTTTCGAGTCAGGTTTTCTGCCACTTGTAGAGGTGAGATGTCAATCATCCCGTAATGCTAACAGTCTACGGAACTACGACACAGAGGACATCTCCAGGTAGCGTGTCGATATGTTCGGTTCTCGTAGCGAAATGAGTTACAAGTATCTTTCCAATTAATTGATTGCATCCATCCAGCAAGCACCGTGTCCCTCAATGAGGAGTCCAACCTTTGGAGGCCCAACTTCAGTGAAGTACAGGTACATTCTGCACAGAGAGAGAATAGATGCTCGTTCCTTCCCCGTTCTTGCATGTGGGAGAAAGGACCATACACTAGCGCCGCGCTAGGTCGCATGGTTTGTTTACGTGAAGAAGAAAACTATTCGTAACCTCATCGAAAGTTATCAACCGGCTCTTGTCATGCAACGAATCAATCAAGACGATGAACCGAGCTGCTCTCCGCAAGCTAACGCCTATCCTAAAGAAGCTACGATCTGAACATGGACACACGGAGCACTTGACCATCTCAACACTTGAAGGTCTCGAGAATCTCAGCGAGGAAAACGACAGACTTTCGCGGCAGCTTGCCAACTGAGACGATAACGCAGCGATGCTAGTCAATGAGATAAACGCTCAACACATGGCATCCACCGAAACCCAAAGAGAAACTGATGGCCCCATGCAAGTCAAGAACGAGCTTCGAGCTGAGCTTCAGGTGTCTAAAATTTTCAACGCTCAGCTAGGGCTTCAGTGTTCGAAAGCACATGGCTTGGTGATGAAGCTCAACATGCAGCTAGATGCCGCCGAGAATGAGATCAATCGGTTGGATTTTGAGGTTCAAAGGGCCCGACATGAGGTCAACGGCTTGAAGATACTAGTCAAGAAGCTCTACGAAACCCCAGTGGATGGTGAGAACCCAACAGCAGTGGCTTCCAAGCACAACTGACAGGAACTTCCAGCCTCGCTCGATTACTCCACGCTTTGGCCTAAGTTTGGCGCTACTCTCATCAACGGAGACGCACTTCCTACACCGCCGCTGTCCACTCAAGGTATACCAGAACAGCCACTAACACCGAAGGCCAGTCATGTAATCCACATGCGCTCCCCTGAACCCGAAACCGCGCGTCCATCAGCCTCAATTGCGAGGAACGGAACCGTATTATATGATCCTTTGGGGATTCAACACAAGGCCGCGATTGGACAAATAATCCATCACCAAAACGCAGCAAAGTCGAAGCCCAAAGCAAGAGGCATAATTCGAGGGGGACCACACGTTGATGAGTCATTTGCTCGGATTAAGAACAACCTGGCTTGTAAGTCTACATGTTAGGCTATAGTTTTCACGTTGTTCATATACGCGTAGTGATGGACAAGACCAACGGCAGCGACTTACTTCGCGACTTTTCGTGGCCTCAAGCAACGCTGATCCAGGATGTCACGAAAAGACTCAACCCAGAGTGCGTACCTATTCCCCTCCACTACCAAGAGCAGAGTGCTTTCTAATACGAACCCTTTCAGTCAAGACTCTGTCCGAATTATGGGCCCGTCCGAAGGAAGTGTCAGTCCATCTTCCGGGCGAGCGACCAACGTTCCTCCCTCAAGAGTAGAATCGAAAATCGCAAACGGCTTAGAGGAGACACTCGCAACGCTCAACGACAGATCTCGACCAACACCAGCTAAGCCCGAAATGATGACTTTACAGGGACCCAAACCAATCCATGCTACCATCTCTACCATTGTCAAGCCCAATATACCGGTTGACAGCTTCATCAATTCCCCTGGATCTCTCAAACCCCCATTGAGAACAGCAACCGCGACTTCGAAAGTCACAGACAATGTTATTGTTACTAGAAACGCAAAACCGATCCCGCCTCATCTCCGGGGTCTACCACCAAAGGCTGCTCCTCCAAGATTTGGACCAGCCGTTACCTCTACCACACAATTCAAGCCGGTGACGGTGATCGCACCTTTTAAGGATACGGGCATCACTAATGCCGAGGCTCAAAACATGAAGACCTGGCTCGATACGCTTGAAAAGAAAGCGATAGGTCTATCAGTCTCTGACGGGCGGTCAAATTTGGGGTCTGCTTCCGGTGACTGGCTGATTGATCTAAATGGTGAAGATACAGGAAGGCCGTCACTTGTACAATCACTGCCTGGTTCTGCCCTCGGGGCAAACGTCCCTACAAAAGTGCAAAAATCTCGAGTTGCCTTAGAGAATGAGGGATACAACGTAGATATTTCTGCCGATCCCTATCTGAAGTATCTGAGGCCCGTAACAGCTCCGAAAGAACACCCCGCCACGATCAGTAAGGAGCAGAATAAAGCCTACATATCCAATAACTTGCAGGCTGCCCCCATGGCCGAAGCAGATACCACTGTAAGATATGAAGACGACTTCAGTATATCCGAGGAGGTAGCTCAGCGCCTTACCAGCTTCAAAACTCAGCTACCTACCACGAGAGACGAAAGCAATATCGCCACCCGATTTCTGACCGCGTACAAGTCAAAGCTGCTCGAAGTCAAGAGCAAATACGGAGATCCCGTCAAGAGCGAGAGGGGTTTCGAAAGTAAAGGGCCGCCTGTTAAGCACCACCACCATGAAATCGACTCGGTAAGTCTGTACATCTAGCCTCGGGCCGACAGCAGTACTGACGCCAATACAGGATTTTGTCGCTCCGCGCATTGTGGGTACGCATACATTGGGCGATTTGCTTGATTCGAGCACGAAGCTCATGGTGATGAGCGGAACGCCTCATAGCCATGGTCGCGATTTGGAGGTTAAGTTGGAATGGAAGGCTGTGATTAAGAATGGAAGGACGGTGTTTGTACTTTGAGAATTTTATTAGAGGAAGGGTTTTGCGGATTGGTGGTATATAGATGGTGTGGCTTGCGGTCTCTAATTTGTAGTTTTAGCGGGTAGGTAATAGAAAAGGATTTGATCCTTCTTGTTGACAATTTGGTCCTATTCTCAGGGGTACATGAGCAGAATCTAGGTCTCTAACAACTACTCGTTGAATCAGGAAGGCGTGAGGAGTAGATTGAAATCAACGGTTCTGTAATAACTGGGACGTACACTTCTTCAGTCATATTTCACCGAAATATCGCTCCGAGGCGTGAACGTTGCCTGATTCAATATATTTGTGAATTGTAAGATAGGACGCAGCCATGGTATATAATAACACAGACTGTAACGATACACCATACCGAGCGAGAACCAAAGCCTACACGCCCCCCCGCCCGGCTCCACCCTCCCCAAGATCCCCAACCACACCCTCACACCTCCCACACAGCGCCCTCCCTTCCTCCACCCCATCATCGACAGGAGCCGCATACCGCCAACACCGCACACATTTCTTCAACGGCGGCGCGTACACCCACACTCTTACATCCTCCCCACATAGACTCACAGATTTCTCATAGGCCCATTGGGCCGTCTGCAGTTCCGAGAGCGAGCTTTTGTTGTTGATGATGTTTATGCCGGAGACGTTGAAGAGGGATTCTAGGTCATGGGTGTTGTAGCGGTTGAAGAGGTGGAGGGGATGTGGGGATGCGGATTCGAAGGCGATGTTGGATTGGAGGGAGTCTCCCATTGCTTTTTCCGAGCGGGCGCGCTCTTGGATGGTTTTGATGGCGGCGAGGGCGGTCATTAGATGTGGGATGTCGGTTTTTACGTTTTCGTCGATCGTATTCTCCCAGAGGGACGGTACTTTGGAGCGGTGTGCAGGTGGTTTCTGGCCTTCGTAGTCTTTGATCTGCGGCGGTGTGTAATCCCATACTTCTTCGATGAGTAGAGGCGTGATGGGGAGCAGTATCTGCTGCAGATGATTGAAGATTTGGTAGAGTGTGGCTTGGACTTGGAGGCGTTGTTCGGTGGTGCCGCAGTAGGCGGCGTCCTTGATCCATTCGAAGTAGCCGGAGGAGAGGTCTCGGATGATGTATTTGTTGATTTTGGCCACAGCTTTACTGATCTCGAAGGAGGCGTAGTCATCTTGGACCTTTGCGTTGACAGTCGTGAGTCGCGACAAGGTAATTTGGTGGACAAGTCCTAAGGCGTGGGAATCGGTCTTGTCTGGATCGTTGGTGAATATATAGGAGGTGGGGTGGAAGTCATCGAGGATTCCTAATATGAGCTTGAACGTCACTCGATACTTTAAGAGACTGACATGGACTGCCTGCAACGTTTGCTGACTGACTTTGATATCCGAGGTGTAATCACAGCTGGCAGCCCATAACCGAAGAGCATCTGGACCCATCGCATCTTGAACTTTGGTCGTTTTCCTGTTCATCTTCGTCTTGGCAATAGGCAGAAGGGTTCCCTCCATGATCTCATCTGGTGAAACAACGTTTCCAACAGACTTGCTCATCTTGCGACCGTCTTGGTCCAGGGTGAAGCCATGGGTGATCAAAGTCTTGAATGGAGCACTGGGCGGGTCAACGTTGTCAGAAAGATTACTCTGGTGGGCCACATGCGTCAGCAGGCTTGATTGGAACCACCCTCGATGCTGGTCTGTGCCTTCGATGTAGCAATCGGCGACATGGCTGTCTTTCTCTGATGGTCGCTCGGTCTGCGTCCAACTTGTTCCACTGTCAAACCAGACATCCATGGTATCTTTGCCTCTGCGATACGACGTCTGGCCATCGCCGTTCCTAAGATTAGGCGGTGTCCACACAGGATCTAGTTCGCCATCGGTCCACCAGGCATCGATGCCGCGTTCCCTCACAGTTGAAATGATGTGGGAAACGCTTTCATCAGATAAGAGGGCCTCATTGGTTTCTACGTCGTAGAGTGCCGGAATGGGAACACCCCATGCTCTCTGCCTCGATATGCACCATTCACTGCGATTCTTGACAAAGGCTCGAAGCCTGGATATACTAGTCGTGGGGGTGAACCGAACAGACTCTAATGCTTCTAAGGCATCTTTTCGGATATCACCAACATTGGCAAACCACTGCTCTGTAGCCCTCACGATTACGGGCTTCTTGGAACGCCAGTCGTAGGGGTAATTATGTGTGTACTCATGCTGCCCTAGAAGCTGGCCACGTTCAGACAACAACCCTAGCACTGCTTTGTTCCCTGTGCCTAATACCTCTTTCCCTAAGAGGATTTCCGGTTCGTCTGGGTGGGCAAGGGCAGTAAAACGACCGTCATCATCTAGTGGAGCGAAGGCCTGGATTCCGTGTTTCAGACAGAGCACATAATCATCCATTCCATGACCTGGAGCGAGATGGACCAAACCAGAGCCAGACGTCTCGGATACAAAGTCTGCATGAAGGATCGGCCGAGGAGGCGACCCGCTGCCAAAGATGGGGTCAGTATATGATGCACCAACAAGGTATTCCCCCTGAGTTGAGCCAAGAGGTCTCAGAATCTCATTCAGATGGTGTTCCAATTCTGAAATCCTTGAATTGGCGACCAGAAGCCGTCCGTGAGAAGCAGAGTTTACGGCTGTATACTCAATATCCGAATGCATGCCAATAGCTCTATTCGCTGGCAGAGTCCAGGGGGTCGTCGTCCAGACCACGACACTGATGGCGTGATTGTCGATCCCGAGCTGCTGCCCGGCTTCCTCAGGGATCGTTCCTAGAGGATACTTGACAAACACCGCTGTAGAGACATGGTCATCTTGATATTCAAGCTCCGCCTCAGCCAGAGCCGTTGTTGAAGAAGGAGACCAATAAACGGGCTTGAACCTGCGGTACATCAGACCCTTAGAAGCCATATCTTGAAAAACACCCAATTGCTTGATCTCGAAATCCGTGTCCATCGTTGTCCACGCGTTGTCCCAATCTGCCATGATGCCCCATTTTCTGAACGCTGTTCTCTGATTCTGCACAGTCTTCACGGCCAAGCTCTTTGCTGCCGCTCTAATTCCCACCGCATCGCTTGTTGCCCGTTGCCCCACATACTGCTGGAGAGCTTTGAGCTCAATCGGTAGTCCATGGCAATCCCATCCAGGGCGCCAGTCCACGACATGATCCGACAATCGCGAGCGACATATTATATCCTTCAATATCTTGTTGAGCGCATGCCCGATATGTAGCTCGCCATTTGCATATGGCGGTCCATCATGGAGCGTGAAGTTTCGGGGGAGGTGTCTGGCTCGCTGCCAGGCATAAAGGTCGTCGGTACATCTCTTTATATATTTCGGGCGATCTTTGGCCTGCGCACGGGCCGGGAATATGGATTTGGGAAGATGTAGAGTCTTCTTCCATGAAGGTTTAGATACAATCATGGATCATGGCGTGTCTGCGTTTGAGACTTGGATGTTGTGGGCGGGCTTAGTCACCTCGACAGTGTAAACAATGTTGGCTCCATTCACATCTTTACATGTTCAATACGATGGATTGAGATCCTACTGCTAGCCTTACCCTTACAGCACCCTGTGCAAGCTATCTAATGTATGGGATATCGCCAAGATCGTCAAGGACAAAGGGGTATCTTTCTCATATGTACGCCATCTTGAACACCGTTCCGCATGCACCTTCATACACAACCATAAATTCAGACGTTCCGTCAAGGCCTCTGCTCAATACACCGTCAGGCAGCTCACAACGTCATTGTTCAGCACTTCAAACAACAAACCTGGGAATCCATAGAGTTTGGTGTTGCCGAATCCAGGACTACTACTGGTTTTGGGGCCAGTCGTTCCTTCCTTTTGTGAGTTGGTGGCATTTTCTTCCCAAGTACCAAGGATTTCACAGCTACTTCCCGGGCTATCTCCCCAGTCGCGGTTGAGCACCATAGCTTTCTGAGCGGAATCTTTGCTTGAGCCATTAGCAAATCCGTCGCTCCAAATGCTCTGTAGCGTGTAGGACATGGTTGTGAAGGGAGTCTCCGAGTCCAAAGCTACATCTTGCCCATGATTCTGCATGTCGATGACCCAGCGACTTCGCCGATACCTATTGAACGGGTACGATCCAGGAACATTCGCATGTAGAAGTATCTTGGTAGCCACCAGCTGAGTTGTGCTTTCCCTATCCATCTGCCTATCGATGATAGCTTCTGCGGGAGAAATGTCCGAAGACAGGCATGTTGGGTATGAGATAAAGACGTCAAATCCATGATGAAAATAGTTGTAAAAGCACTCTGCAGACAGACTAGTACTGGTGTGATTGTTCGGCTGGGATTCGTCATCAACGTCTGAGTCATCCGTAATGGTGTGGTTAGAAGACTGGTCAGTATCAGTCCCTTCTTCTTGATTAGCCAAGAAATCATTGGAGAAGGTCCTTTTGGTCCTCCGCTGCCTATGGTGGTTCCTGTGTATCGACAGCCGACGATCGAATTTTCGATGAATTGCGTCTGGTGGGCCCAGCTCGGCAACGAGATCTTGCGGCGTTGTCTCACTGAGAACGATTTGAAAGATCGGGCTGTTTCGTCGCTCTAGGTCCACTTTACCGTCACCACGGATCTTGATGAGCTCTACCTCGTCCGGCCGCAGTTCCTTGCCGCGGCTCGAAAGAGCCAGAGACCTCGCACTAACACATGGTCTAAACATGAGGTCTTGACGCACCTCTGGCCATGATTGGCCATCAAATATTGCCATGGTAGTAGCCGCTGCAGCATGCGAAGACAATAGGGAAACGAAGTCGACATCAGATTTCCATGCGGAGTCCTGCAGCGGAAATGTAAAAGCCACACCTGGATACGACAATACGTAAAGCCCAGATTCCGCAGTTGATCTTGATGATGGCGGATTGTACTCCCCAGGAAACGTGGGCCCAAAAAGTTTGTTGTAGACGTGACGGAATATTGGACCGTTGGGACCGGACGACAAATATTCCGACGGCTTCTCGGGAAGTTTGACAACATCCGTGTCTTTATAGCTCAGGAGCGTCTTTGTGAAGTCGAGGACCTCTACAAGCCTTAACCTTTGGTCTGGCCCATCAAAGCGTAGTCGAAACCCATTAGCAGGTAGGGTTACCGTGACAGGGTTCACGAGAGGGTGAGAGGGCGAGAACGATAGGTCTATGATCGGATAAGTCTTGTTCTGTGCTTTCAACCTGGTCAAAACATCGTGCAGCGAAGCTCCTAGATCTGTCCCCCATCAGTAGGAGCAGAGCTTGCGACGGGTTTTGCATACTGAGAAACCCGAGCCCACGGCCAGGATGGACTTGCATGGCTGGGCGCGTGTGCATGTCTACCATCAAGGTTGGAGGAATCTTTCAAACCTAAACATGCCAACAGGAAGACGTAGAAGAGCCATCTCTAACAGACACTGTTGTTGGCCTGGTGGGGCCATCTGATATGCTCTCGCATGTGCTCCGCCGACCCCACGCCAAAATCGGTGCATCGGCCTTCGCTCGGGCCGTGTCACTCATTCTAGGTCTCTAGGATAGTTCGATCTACAAGCTTGGCGCGCTAGAGTACCTTTGGCGAAGCCTTTGTTTACTTGGATAAACATTATCATTATCAAATACAGACCAGCAACTCTTTCGTCGCACGAACATTGCAAGTATAAAAGATCTATTAACTTAGCTGACTATTGCAATGGCTGGCCTACCGCGCCCCGCGGCAGGCTTACCTGGCAAGAAGCATTCAATGCGACCGCCTATCGTCCGACCCTCTATTGCCAGAACCCAGTCCAGCGCTTCTTCATTACAGCCACGGACACAATCAGGGGCTGCTTCTCCAGCAGATAGCATCCTGTCAATGTCCACCAGCACCTCACAGTCCAGAAGTCCTCAGCGACAGAATGGGGGGACAAAGCGCAAAGACCGAGAATTTGACGCTGAAGGAGGGGAGGAGACAAACATACATGTAGTGGTTCGATGCAGAGGACGCAATGATCGCGAGTTACGAGAAAACAGCGGAGTGGTAGTCTCCACAGACGGTGTGCGAGGCAAAAACGTGGAGCTGTCGATGGGCGCCAGTGCTTTAAGCAACAAGACATTTCACTTCGATAAAGTCTTCTCTCCTGCTGCGGATCAGTCAATGATCTACGATGATGTTGTGACACCATTACTCGACGAGGTAAGGCTGTCAGGGTATATTTACGTATCTTGTTCTGACAGTGGGATAGATGCTCCAAGGTTACAACTGTACGATATTCGCCTACGGACAGACGGGTACCGGCAAAACTTACACAATGTCTGGCGATATGTCAGATACGCTCGGCCTTCTCTCAGACTCAGCTGGTATCATACCCCGAGTGCTACACTCTCTCTTTGGTAAACTCGAAGCTGATGAGGCCGAATCTTCGGTCAAATGCTCTTTCATTGAGCTGTATAATGAAGAGCTTCGGGATCTGCTGTCTTCAGATGACACCACTAAGCTGAAGATCTACGAGGACGGGCAAAAGAAAGGGCATAGCGCCACACTGGTACATGGTATGGAGGAATCACATATCAAATCTGCAGGAGATGGCGTAAAGCTCTTGCAAAACGGTAGCCATAAACGACAGGTAGCCGCAACCAAGTGCAACGACCTTAGCTCCCGAAGTCATACCGTTTTTACAGTCACAGCATACATCAAACGGACGACCGACACGGGCGAGGATTTCATCAGCGCTGGAAAGCTCAACTTGGTAGATCTGGCAGGCAGCGAAAACATTCAGCGGAGCGGTGCGGAAAACAAGCGTGCAGCTGAGGCAGGATTGATCAACAAAAGTTTGCTAACGCTAGGGAGGGTCATCAACGCGCTGGTAGAGAGAGGTTCCCATATTCCATATCGGTTAGTTAGAATCTGCATACATTCTCTGGTGGCCGAAGAGCTAATGCACTATCAGGGAATCCAAAATCACTCGACTCTTGCAAGATTCTCTTGGTGGCCGGACCAAAACCTGTATTATTGCCACAGTATCGCCTGCAAAAAGCAATCTCGAAGAAACAATCTCAACCTTAGACTACGCATTCCGTGCAAAGAATATTCGGAATAAGCCCCAAGTAAACCAAACAATCTCGAAAAAGACTCTTCTTCGGGAGTTCACCACCGAGATCGAAAAGCTGAAGGGCGAGCTCCTAGCGGCGAGGCAGCGGAATGGTGTCTACCTGACCACTGAAGCCTACGAAGGAATAGTGGGAGAGAGCGAGTCTCGCAGGATACTGAGCGAAGAGCAACAGGCAAGGATTGAGACCATGGAGACAAATCTAAGGAACAAAGTCCATGAACTGTTTTCCTTGACTTGCAGTTTCAACACCCTAAAGAAGGATAATGATGTTACAAGGCAAGAATTGGACGAAACCAAGGACGTTTTGGAGAAGACTGATATTGTTCTGGCAAATACAAGACAGAATCTTGCGGAGGAGACCATCTTGAGGAGGGCGCACCAGGCAACTGAGGACCAGCTGAGTAACGTTGGCGGAGAACTCATTTCGACACTTGAACGGACGGTGGGCGATGTTGGAGGACTGCATTCCAAGATTAAGAGGAAATCTGATGTTCAAACTATAAATCGAGGAGCATGGCAGGCTTCACAGAATGAAGTCGCTGATGCCACACAGCTTGTGGAGCTGAATTTAGAGAAATTCAGGTCTCAACAAGAGCAGCTTGTGATCAAACTATCAAGCCGAATGCAGAATTTTGTTCAAGAAGAGTTACAGAAGCTAGGAGCGACGCAAGACTTACTGCGAGAGAAAGTTGTCTCATTCGAATCTTCCGAAAGAGAGGTCAACCAGCAAACCACAGGCGCTAAAGAGGACATGAACATCGTCCTTGAGGAGATCAAATACCTCAGGGAAGATGTAAAGCAAAAAGTTGGTGAGGGACTCAATGGACTCTCGGCTGCTGCTGGCCGCATTTCTGCTGAGGTCATCAATGAGCTGGGAGCTTTCCATACTCAGGTAAGCAACAGTGTCCTTCCGTTTGTAGGCCGACTTCTAATGTATCGGACCAGCTTCACACTTCTTACTCCTCTCTGGGCAAAGACTTCAGAAATATTTTCGAGGAGCTTGTCAAGCACGTAAATTCGCAGAAGTCGGAAGCGGACGATCTGAGACAGAAAGCCTCTGCTGCAGCGCAAGCTGCCATTCAAGCAAATGACGAACTATCTGCTCGACTAGACACCTGCTTGAAGGAGGAGCATGAGCAAGCAGCTCACGATCGTAGGACTTTACTCTCGCAGATAACGGATCTAGTCACCACGTCGGGCGAAGTACAGGATTCCAGATGGCAGTCGAAGATCGATTACGTTCGTAATGACATCTCCGCGTCAAGATCAGCCTTGGACTCGGCAGACAAGCATTACAGTAATGGCATGGACGTTTGGTCGCAGAAGGAGATTCTGCTCGTTGAGGAGGTCCTCAAGTCCAGAGATACGCTGAAAGGCAAAATGAAGGACGACTGGAAGGCCATCAACGAACAAAACACCTCGATCCAGGCCACCACGAAGTCTGTGCACGATGAGACCATCCGTATAGTCGACGCCCAGATGAAAGACATGGCCACCCAAATGCAAGCACTCGACGACTTCGTCACCCGCGCACGATCCCAGAACGAGCGCCATCACAGCACGCATGTCGAGTCCCTCGGTGGTCTGGCGTCTACCGTGAGACAATCATACACCAGCATCGGCGACCACTTCGTCTCCACGTACGACCGAGTCCGCGATATCGGAAACGACGTCTCGACCCAAAGTACCGCTCTCTCAGCTACTCTCTCGCCACTGACGTCGACAATCCAGCAACCACTGTCAGACCTCCGCGCCAACATCACAAACGCACCTTTGATGGAATACACCCCCACCGGCGAAACGCCCCGGAAGACACAATACCAATACCCCACCACCCTCCCACGCACCCAACCCCACTCCGCCCTCCTCGGAAAACAACAACCACCCTCTCCGAACCGCTCTCCCAGCAAAGCCATCATATACACCGACGCGCCCCCACCCAGCGATCAAAACCATCAACCATCAACCTCCCCCTCCAAAGAAACAAACCCAGGAGCCAGTCTCCGCGAGGTAAGTCTCAACGTCAACGCAGCCCTCGTCCGGAGCAACAGCGACACCATCACCAGCACCACCGGCATTAATATAAAACTCGATCCCGAAACTACAGGCATGGGTCCTCCGCCATTGAAGAGGCAGGCGACGGATAGCAAGCTGCCGCAGAAATATGGGGTGGGGAAGGGTGGGTTTGTGAGGCTGGAGGGAAGGGAGAATGTGGGGGTTGGGAGGAGGTTGAGGAGTAGTCCTACTGGATGAGTGGTGATTTGAGGGGCAGGGCGGGGATTTTGATGGTGTGGTGTTGGGTGATGCTGTGTATGTAGTTTAATCCTGAGGGGCTTGAGGATCATGGTTTCTGTGCTTGTGGTCTATAGCGGGTCTTTGTTTTGATATCGATTCACTTTGAGAAACCCGTCCATTCCCGAGGACTGTATATTCAATCATTCATTCAATACCAGCTCCAAGTCCCTCAGGGTATAATACTCCAAACAATGCCCTCCCTCAATATCAAGCGCCATCCCTCATCCCCTACCTATCTCGCACTCCAAAGAAAAGCCTCTTAATACCCTTCTCCCCCCCAGCCTCGCCTTTCCGCTTCCCCCTCGGCCTACCTCTACCTCTCACAACAGCCACATTCCCCTTCCCATTCTCCTTCACCACCCCCTCCACCACCCCCTCCACCAGCAAAGAAGAAGACTCAGCCTCCGTATCCGTCACCGCCTCCCTAATCGTCTGTTTAGACAGGCAAAAGTCGATATGGTCGTTGAAGTCCTTGTCGCTAGCAGATTGCGGTCGTGCACAAATGGGGCATGTCCAGAGCTGTACTTTTGGTACGTCTTTCGCGGGTGACACGTGGCCTGTAGCGGGCTTTTGGAAACCTACCGAAGGACCTAGCTCTCGAGCTGTAGAGATGGGTTTCTTGGGAGTCGGGTTGGGGAGGATTTCTCGGCCGTGTTTGTGCCTGCGGTTGGCTTCGTCGAGGCGCTGTTCTTGGGTTAGAGGATCGAGAGGGGTTTCGTTGGTAGATGGGCGTTGTTCTTGGCTTAGTCGTTCGAGCTCGTCCATTTCGTCTTCACGCTCCTGGCGCGCGGCTTCTTCGAATTCTTCTTCCGGCCACACTTCCCACTCGCCGTCGTTGTTGACGCTTGTAGATAGTCTCTCTTCATCCATGGAGGTCGGATTTCGTAGGCCGAAGAAGTCGATGCCGTTTTTCTTGGTGCTGACTAGGTGGGTGCATCGGAGACCCATGAGACGGAGAGTCATGCATGGTATCTCCTTCTCTAGCTTCGCCATCATTGGAAGCGAGTATGTGTACAGATCATCTGCTGTACTGACGGCCTTGGGCGGAATAGTCTGCCTCGTCAGGACCTCGTACGTATGTAGCTTCGCCTTCAAAACCAAAGTCCGTCCTTTGAAGTGTGTGCGGGCGAGATCTTTCTCCAACTCTTCAGCGATCCAGCGTAGTTTCTCTCGCAGCTCCGTCTTGTCGCTCATATCGCGGAATGTACTTTCAGTCCCCACACTTTTCCTTTCGTACTCTTCTGCTGGCTGAACCTTCGTTCGTCCAAGACCAAGATGGCATTGCATTAGGAATTGGAATCCCTTTTCCCCGAAAAGTTTCGAAAGGTAAGCGCGGTGAGAATAGATGTCACCGCAGGTCTTTACGCCAATAACATCGAGCTCTCGTTCAAACACCCGACCTACACCGTTTACCTTGCGAGTAGGTAAATCACGCATGAAGGCTAGGATTGTAGCCCTGTCATTGGCGACCCTGAATTGCCCATTTGGCTTATTTTTGTTTGACGCGATCTTCGCTATTTTGGCATTTGCGGCGATGCCGGCAGAGATGGTAATGTGTGTTTTCTCCGCGACCTCATCACGAAGTTGTGTGACAACGTCCTCGGGATCCATGTGCCTCTCTTCACAATATTCAGTGATGTTCAGATAAGCTTCATCAATACTGGCGCTCTCAAAACGGGGGTCGTAGTCGGCTATTATCTCCCTTACTTCCTGCGCCTTTGCCGTGTATTTTTCGAAATTGAGTGGAAGACAGATCAAGTTTGGACATAGCTTCATGGCTACAAAGCCCGCCATACCACTTCGACAACCGAATTTCCTGGCATGATAATTGCATGTTGTGAGCACTCCCTTCCCAACAGCCATGGGTACATGCTTGAGTTCTGGCCTATCTAGCTCCTCCACTGCCGCGTAGAAGGCATCACAGTCAATGTGAACGACGGTCTGAGAAAGATCCCTAGACAGTTCAAGCTCGGCAATATATTCATCGGCACGCCGAAGGTCGGAAGCTAGGTCGACACGTTCAAGTTGCTTCTTTCTGGCAAGTATCTTTTCGATTTTCTGTGTGAGGTTCTTGTCTTTGTATTCCTCATTGTTGAAGTATTTGGATCCTCTAGAGGCGTTGTAAATGACTTCGGCAACCTAGTCCAGCATTAGTCGAGGTGAAGTAAGAAGCATGGGGATTGAGACATTGCAATGAAACCTTTTGCTGGTCGACAGAGTCTTGCCCAGCCTTCGTTAGGGAGGGACCCAGAAGGTGATATTTGAGAGTATCATGTTCATTAACCTCCGACCCAGGGACAGCCTCGACTGAAGCGTCTTGAGCAATCAATTGTATTGCTGGTCCATCCGTGGTCATCTCTCTGGACGGAACCCTAATTCTATTGTTGAATCCAGCACCGGGTGTGCCCACGCGTCCATGCGCTCTCCGGTCGATATAAATGCCCCTGATGCATCCAAGGTAGGTATAACAGGCTAGTACACGTATGTTTTGTACCGTACACCTCGTGGTACGCGTAAAAATACCCAATGCCAAGGGGTTGGGATCGATATGTGTGGTGGGGAAATCTAGAGTGCGTCATGGACCGTCCTGGTGGCAGCCACGCAGCCACTAGAACTAGAACTAGAACACTAGGAAGCCGCTCTTCAAATTCGAGAGCGCGCCGACAACACCACCATTTCATGATCTAACCAATATGAGTTGACAAAACGAATCATGACACTGCGCGCTCTTCGAGAACGACACGGTCAGCCCATCGCAGACCTAGCCGACAATTACTATGCAACATGACACCGTTACCATGAACTCCGAGAAACCACACGGCATCCCCAAGAGGCGGCCCCTCTCAAGTATCGGTACACAATCGCCTAAGCTCGGAGGGAAAAGCATTTCGTTGCCAAAGGTAGCAGGACCGCAGTCTGTTCACAACTCGCCTGTCCTGCGCATGGGAAGCAAGGTTGAGGAATATGCAACACAGGATGCCTATCGAGACGATAGTGTCGCAACGCCTGTCAAGGCTTTCTTGAATTCGAACATTACTCCCAGATCTGGATCAAGAAAGGCGAGGGTCGAGACCGCGTCGCCGAACATAAATTGGACTCCTAATGGTACCCCTACAACATCGAGACCGACCTCCTCACATAATCGTCACGATACAACGGTGGATGATGCGCGGACTACAAGTGGGCTGGGTCTACGGATCTCGAATGCTGGACGGAAGTCGAGGTCAGGCAGTATGATAAGTGATGGTCCAGGTACATCTTCATCATCCAGGCCAATGTTAGTAAACCGGCACGATTCATTCATGGGGCCGACTAGCCCAGAGAGCGCTCCAAAATTCTTTCGCGCCGACGACGTTAAGCCTACTGTGACACCAATGCCAGTCTCCGAGGCCTCCCATCTACAAAGCCGGCTGCCTACCTATGCGCCGGCTAAAGAAGACGTAGCATCATCAGGCAGAATGTCGTCTATGAGCAACGATTCAGCTCGCGACGAGCAAAGGGGGAGTTCCTCTACTGCTAGTGGACCCCATGAAACCACATCCTCCCAACCGAGGGTTGCCAGTGGAAACAACTCGAACAGACCACCGCTTCAGACGATATATAGCGAGTACGATGTTAGCAGCCCGCCACAAGTTCCTTCGCCACTGAAGGAAGAGATTCTACCTCGGAAGACTTCCATCAGTAAAGCCTCGCCAAGGCGTCACACTCGCTTGGTTTCGAACGGTGGAAGTGAGCTCAAATCGCCCGAAGCAATCATTATTAGAAACGGAGACCTTTCTCGCAGATCTAGCCTCAATGCTACCAAAATTACCCGCTACAATACCCACACGAGATCTTCAAGTGTTCACTCACCCGGTCCCGGCCTCTCTCGGAGACCTAGTATTGCATTGTCAGACATAGGTCCTATCGAGCGCGTGCGAACGACATCTCTAGTGGGAGCAAACGGTGCGCTCCCACATAGTGTCAATCCACCTAGCATGACCCAGGAACTTCCCGACTATCAGTCGTCTTCGCAGCCTCAGAGTCCTACGAAAACGACTGTAAATGGTCACAGTAAGATCGACCAAATGAATGAGCTTGCTGCAAAGGCCCGCCGAGAACGCAAGGTGCTTGACCTTGAAATCAGCAATTCATCTCTTCTGGCTATCAACCGTACCCTTGAGCGGGAGATGCGCAAGCAGAACACCGAACTCAGACGATACCGCCGCCTCAGCCGTTCTGGTCGCATATCCTTGGCCCCCGCTTCGCGGTCTACATCTGCCGCGATGTCTATACTATCAAAGCCAAATGCCAGCATAAGCTCGGATGACCTTGTTTCCTCAACTGATGAAGACGATGATGCTACCGATCTACCTTCCACCCTTTCTTCAACATCTGCAGCCTCTCGTCCGTCTTCGCCCACTGAACGAGCTGCTCGTACCCGCTTTCAGGACCCAACGTGCGTGAAAATTGATCTAAGTGCTCATCGCGCCCTTCTCCTTGAGTCTCAGAAGCTCAACCTGGCCATCAAACGCTGCCTCGGTCATACTGAATCGTTAATCTTGTCGGGCAGACGAGCGCTCGAATACAGAGCCACAGCTCCAGAGCCAGGGAACCTAGGCCCTCGTGTGCTGACCCCCGATGAGTCTCAAGGTGATCGCTTCAGCGGCGGGCAGGGATTACTGAGCCCAAGCCTGGACCAAACCGCCCCAAATCCTTGGGAACGAAGTTTAGGTAGCGCGGGAAGCCTGGATAGCGGCCTTGAAACTCCTGACTACTCAAAATGGGGTCATTCAACAGCAGGTCAGACACCTTTCATGGAAAGCGCAGAAGCCATGGAGCCACATCTGAGTGATGGCGCAGAATTGGAACATGTGACGAAGGTAGGTCAAGGTTGTGGTATAGAGATGGACTATGGAACTTCGGTCATACTGCAGGATGAAGTACGCAGGGCGAGCATGGTCGCTTCAATTGACGGCTTAGACGATGATTCAGAAACTGACGCAAAGTCCTATACTCATGAGCAGAGACCGATCCTTACCACCCAAGGAACCAACCCAGACTCTTATGCTGCAAGGGCAGAACGAAAGGAGGGCATGAAGCCCCCAGATCTCCAACCCGGCCAGGCAGGCTATCGAGGTAGTATGCAGAACTTGGGACATTACCTACAGGCTTTTTCGATTTTCGGGACATCGCAGCCGACATGAAGCTAGTGAGTGGGAATTGCAATGGAGGATATGGGACAAGGCGTTTTCAGGGGCTGAATTGACGCATTTGGCGGAGGTCGATTTGCTTGAAGATACCCCTTGATGTTATAAAACTTCGATACTCCACTTCATGCAGAAATGTGCACAATAGTAGACTATTTCTAGATCAAGCAGCATTGGACCATCCTGTATGTGATATATCTTGGCTGGTGAACTGGGTTGAATGGCCAAGGTGCCAAGGTGCCAAGTCATATGAGTCGAAACCAGGCGGATCCCTGATTTGGTTTAGCTCCCGCACTTCCTAGAACTATTCTGCATTGTTCGTTCTCAACCCCGGACATCCCATTATCCTGCATATTCATTCTCCCCTCCTGCTTCGGACAACCTTTTCCATCTTCCTTACTCACACCTCAACACTCCCTCATGATCTATGGGAGCTGTGCTATGAGCAGCCTCTTGAGAAATCGAGAGGCCGGGCGAGGCGATCACAATGTATGACTGCGCCCACATTCGAGGAATACTCCACCTAGGTATGCGCTTGACACCTTCTGACCGATACCGTACCCTCAGGGGATCCTTCCGAAATGCTTTTGTTGATATTCGGTACAGGTCCTTCATCTGGGCCTACATCAATAATGAGACCATCTCGATGAACTCCAGAACACGTTTCACAAATTGCCTTAACCACTGAAATGGAGACTCCAATATGCGTCACAGACGCCAAAACACTCGTTGAAAATATTCACGACATAAAGCGCTGGATTTACAACGGTCAACTACGCCTTGTTGTGCCATCATGCAGTATGTGCAAACACCTTAACAGGAATGTGGCCTTGCTGAAGAATACCTAGCACCGGAACAGGTTGAACAAATCTATCAGAAAACCAAGGAGACCAAGTCGGCACCCAAAGAAACTCGGTCCAAGCAATTCGGCAAGCCGGCGAAGTTGGAATACCCTCCTTTCGACATCAACCCACTCCTAGCCAAGAATTTCCTGGCGAGGCTGAAGACTTGGAAAGACGAGGACGCTGCTTCTGAGCAACGAAAGTTTTTCCAAGAGAAGGAGAATCATGGCGCCGTGAGTCTCCAACAGACCAGCGAGCACTACACGCCATGGAAGGACCTAGAGATTGAAGAAGAGAAGCCACAGATTGTTGAGGTTCGTCCCACATCTTGGGCAGAGGCACTGCGGAGGAAACAAAATCTGGCGAATGGAATCGTAGAGAACCCACAAGCTCCAAAAGGTAATACAACCCATCTTGTTCCCGGCCATTGCTAGAATTACCGCAGGTCCTGTAAAGCCGAAATTAGTCGCGAAAGCGGGTGGGAACGAAGCTTCACCGTGGAAATTGAAAAGAGATGCGCCTAAACTATCGGCGAAGGATGTGCCAGCAACTTTACGGCCATTGATGAGCTGTGCTCTTTGGCGTCTGCATGAAAGTATCGACCGAAATGATTCGAATGAGCTATTTCTACTAAGTGATGAGAGTGAAATACGAGCCACTGCTCAAAAGCTCAATATTACTGTTCGTTCAACCCACGAGCTCAGAGTTCTTGTAGCTGCGAAGGCGAAGAGGCCCGACTTGAGCTCATTTGGAGATCTCGAGCGTGAATTTGGTATTCATACCCGTGCAGATAAGGAACGCTCCCCCTCTAACCGGAGCAAAGGAGCGGGCGAGCCCCTCAAAACCGAAGATGATGACTTGACGAAGCGTGTGGAAAGAATGAAGACGTCGATATTGAGTGAGAAAGCTGCGGATACCAATGTCAGCCATACAGTCGATGAACGAAACGGTACAAAATTGGATCAAGTCGTTAAAGGATTGTCGAGCGAGGGTTGGGAGACTGCGAAGAATGATGAGAAGCGGAATTCTACGGAGGAACCTCTTCGAGAGTCAACATTGTCTCTAGTTGAAGACGAGACTTCGGGCAAAATCACCCCGCGCATAGGTTCTCCGAACTCCGCCTACCATATTGCTCTCAATCTGGACGGTGCCAACGACACTGCAACACGAAGCTTTCTGGGAGTCAAAGGCGAGGAAACACTGGAAGCTACGCCAAGTGCTTCGTGTTCTTCGCTTTCAGACAAGGCTACCAAGCCGGTCGGGTCCCCTCCAAACGACTTCGCTACAACCACTGCAGCGCCGCCAGTCAGCAGTGCTACTGTGCCATTGCCAACACCCATAGTCCAGCCAGAACACGAGTCGGATGACAGCGACGAAGATGTCGTGGTATTCGTTCCACAGCCAAAGCGTTCCTCGCTTCAGAAAAAGCCTACTCAGCAGAATTCAAGACCGTCGACGCCTGTCACGCAACCTCAGCAGCAAAAGCCCGTGACCCAAAGTCCGAAACTATCGCCTCCGACTACCCAAGATCAGGCAAAGCTTCCCGGTCGTGGCCAAACCCCCTTGGTCATCAGCCATAGTCATTCGAAGCCTGTTGCAACTACTATGATTATCGATCCCGATTCATTCGGCCGTTCCTACGCCGTGAACCCAAATTCAAGTCCTCGCACCTTACAAAATTCTCGCTCACATCATCGACCACAGTCTAGCATCGAGAATGCCTTGTTCCCTCACGGCCCTCGTGGGTCTACGCGTCAGAGCTCGTTTCGTATAAGTCCGTCCCGTCAGTCTCGCACTAACTCTGCCCGGACCTCTCCTGCTCCTCAGCCGCAATACGAAACAGTACGACCTCGAAGCAGTCACGCAGAGCGTACGAGCTCACAGAAACGATCTCAAGCATTGGAGACCAAAGCAACCGGGCCAGCCGGACGCGGGTCAAATCATGCCAATTCAGGAACTCAGCTACCGGTACAGCGGAAAGCTCTCAACGTTCGCATGGTAGAGTCAGAAGAGTTTGTTCCTAGGTTAGCCTCGACGGAAGCCAGACTTGATCCTATTGGTACTCCTCAGGTCATTGGGGTTACCAAGGTACAAGATCTCGTGACTAAAATCGCCGATCCCAAGATACAAGTCAAGCCAAAAGCCCCCGAGCCACCGAGTGATCATCCAGACGACCTCGTCTCTCGAAGCCCTACGGATGCCCCCCCAGTCGAACGGGAAACACCTAAGCCAAGTGCCTTCAAGCCTAACGAATTCGTTCCCAGAAAGGTCATGCCAGCATCGCAATACAACCGACGAATGCCTGAGGCCGACACCATCGAGCCGAGAGCGTCCATGCCGGACGTACAATACGTTCTGAAGTCCGGGTCTACTCGAGCAGCAACGCGTGGCAGGGGCAGATTATGGATTCCTTCTTGATCTGTGCTTATCATCGAAATCAAACAGCACAGCAAGACTCACACTTCTAGAGCCAGTCCTAAGATGTAAGCCTGTATGGATGGCGACTCTGCTACCGAGCAACATCAGGAAACACCCAGTCAAGCTGGCTTTGGATCTATGGCGGATAGGGCAGTAGAGGAGTCTTAGTCGACAACATGGTGTGAAAACTGGAGTACCTACAGGACAACAGAGAAAGTCAAGGCGGAAGTGATATCAGGGGACGCTAAATTGTCATACATCAACCACTGCAGGCGTTTGCGTGTGTTTTCCATTTCTCAGTATGTGTGGAAGATTCGTAGTACGATATAGAATGCAAGGTCTTGTTCCCATATGTAATTGTGTGGACTATCCACCCGTATCTAAGTAACCCAAGCCCCCTCCCACAACGCAATCCATAAACAGATGGCACGCAGCTTTTTCACTTGCTGCGCGCCCTGTCTAGAGGATGCCCTATCTAAAGGATGTTGATTATCGGTATAGTATTTACATATTGAGCTAAACTTAAAAGAGGCCAGCTTGCTATTAAGCATCGATAATTAGTATATCCCGTCAAGTCCTTGGGACAAAAATAGATATGCGATTAGATTCAATCTGCACGGAGAGATTGGAAGATCTGGATTGGAACGGTTGATCGTATGTGTGGGAAATTTAGATATCTCGAGTGATGGTGTGCTATAGCGCAAACTTGGAAAGCGTGGGTTTATCGTGAGACGGCTGTATGATCCGGATAAGTTCTATATGATATCGATACGATATCGATCGAATGTGTATGCGATTTAATTTTGGTTTTCATTTTGATGGATGGTACTTCGTCTTGAAGTGACGGAATGGTAGAATTGGGATACATACATACATACATCCTCCTCTATGTAAGGGATAAGTGGAATATCGGGTGATGGAAAGGAAGCTATCTGCCGCTCTTCGCCCCTGACCCGTATCAGATCATGGCTCGAGGCTCCTACCTATCTGCTGCGTTCGGTGGTGGATGGGAGAACTTGCGCATACTACCCTCTCTGTCTAAGATGGTATTATGCTGAATGGTGACGATGTGAGACTTTCGAGATACGTTCATGCTGGTACGAAGTCTTTATGGCTTTCTTTGTTGTGCGACATGTATGATGGGGTATGATGTGGTATATACTGCGATTCTGGTGTATGCTATGGTAGAGCTGGAAGGTGTATGCGTTGAGCAGTCATGGCCGTTGGAAGAGTTTTGTATTGATAATCTGAAAGAGATGAGCTTCTTATTCATTTTCTTACTGTGACGGCTTATAGGTATTTCGGAAGACCTGTCAGACTCTTCCCTCTTGAATAATTGATAAAGCGTCTCTGATTACCTTTAGGTGTCTGAAGACGGTGTAGAGTCACATGCGCACAGTATTTGGAAGGATTCGTATCTTGATATGTTTCATTGTGCTAAGTCGCAAGGGGTATCACTTTCAATGTTCATATAACGTAAATATACAGGCCATCAGCAAGGCCTAGGCGACGCAACCTCAAGTCTCTTTATGGATGAGTCGATCGCTCTCCTTGACTCGTTGTGCCCACTCCCTATCTTTAGTCAGTACCAGATGGGGATATGAGAAACGAAAGGCCACTTACGTCCAACTACCATCATACAACCTCCTATCGTCCGCCTTCCCATACCCAGCCTCGCCCAACGCCGCATCAATGACCGCCGCCGAAACACCAGTGCCGCAGCTGCTGATAATAGGCTTCTCGCGATCGACACCCTTTTCTTCGAAGATCCGCCTCAGCTCAGCGGCTGGTAGGAGCGTTGCCGTTTGAGGGTCTAGCAGCTCGGAATAAGGCACGCTGATGCTACCGGGTATGTGTCCGCTTGAGAGGCCAGGACGAGGCTCGGGAGCGGTACCTGCCCATCGGCCTCGCGGGCGGGCATCGAGGATCTGGATTCCTTCCGCGCCTTCCTTGCCGTGATCTTTGGCTATGATTTTGACTTCGGCGAAGTTTATGATGCGTGATGGATCGACTGTTGGCTCGGGATAGTGGCTATGCTCTTGCACTTCGAGCTGGACTTCGCCGCTTTCGGTGGGATAGCCCTGATCGACCCATGTCCTGAAATTGTTGAGGATATGCACGCTCGGGTGTCCGAAGACTCGAAACGTCCAGCCAACGCGAGGGGCGCTGAAGATTCCCAGCTCTCTCGAATCGTAAATGACGACCTCGTCATCCTTCCTGATCCCGATCCTCTGCATAGCCTGTGCGAAAGCCGCGGCCGTGGGCAGCATGTGTGGATATTTGGAGTCGTGGTCTTTTACATCGTCGAGGTCGAAGAAGCGTGATGAGGGGATGCGTTGCTGGGTGTAGACCTGCACGCCTGTACGGTTTTGGGGGTCGTTGGGGAGGAACCAGGAAGCGCAGATCGGGACGACGCGGGGTGCGGTTGAGATTTTGGTTGGGGGGGTTTTGGATAGGGCTTCGGATAGCTCTTTGGGGGTGACGATGTAGGATTTTAGGGAGACGGTGCGGATGTGAGACATTGAAGCGGGACGATGTAGGCTGGAGGACTGGGGGTGTTTACGGAGAGAATTGGCGAAGAGTTTTATGGGAGAGGATGCCGTGTTTGCTAGGAGTGCCATGATCAATTCAATACCACTGTGTCATTGCATACAGCGCCTACCAAGCGTTGATAGCCGACAGGGTAGAGCTTCACAACACGTATATCTAAATATACGAAGCGAGGGGTTCAAGAGGAGAAAAATTCGTCTGTTACTCTGTACTTATCTGGAACCGAGACCTTCGGAGATAAGGAGGGGACATGCCAAGGCGGCGCTAATCAGGGATAGCTACTTTATCTTATCGATTGTCGATCACAACTCCCTATGTAGAAGGGTTCACCCCCTTCTGGTCCAAACCTACTTCTGGTCCAACCCCAAGGGGCTAGCGGCCCGGAGCTTTTAAGACTCCGTGCTCCCGGCCCCAGCTCTAGGGTACTCTTAGGCCTAATGGCATTCGCATCTATAGATCCTCAACTAAGCTGATTCTAAATATAAGTTTGCTGTAAGAATTATTGAGCGTAAGATTTCCTGTAATACTTATAGCGAAAAGAAGTTGATAAAGTCTATCGTTGTGGAAAGCGAGGGCGTGGACCAGAAGTAGGTGTGGACCAGAAGGGGGTGAACCCTTCTATAGCTAGCAAACCAAAATAAACACGGACAAATTCTCACCATCAGACAGAAGCCTCAGTGACCAGCGCGCAGACCCTCACTCCGAGTCTCAACCCTATCGCTCTCCTCTCCCGCGGACCAAACAGCATCGATCGCTCCCCCCAGCACCACCACCGCTCACAAAATGAAGGTCACAATCAACGAATGGAACGCCGTAGCGTCCTGGCGTTGGGACATGCCCGAAGACGACGTCTGCGGCATCTGTCGCGTCCAGTTCGACGGCACGTGTCCGACGTGCAAATACCCGGGCGATGACTGCGCACTACGTACGTAACCCCACCTCCTCTTAGATTCTACAAGCACCAATTGTTGATTAGATATGGGGTTTAGTGATTGGCACCTGCGGACACTCTTTTCATATGGTATGATATTACGTGGGGTACATGACAAAGGATGGGTCGTGTTGATGGGAGATAGCATTGTCTCCTGACGTGGATCCAGCAGGATTCGTCAAAGGGCTTGTGTCCGATGTGTAGGCAGAGTGAGTTCTCTGGAGCGTGTGAGCGGAGGGGACAGAAGCTGATGGTTGTAGAATTTGAGTGGAAGAAGGGTGGAGAGTAGTCTCATCTGCTCTCTGGATGTTTGGGGCGCTGGGAGTCTTGGAGAGGAGTTGGTGCATAGCGTTTGGCGTGTGCTGCTTATGATACCCAAGCCACCAACGTGTGGAGCGTGGAGCGTAGAATTGGACTTTGGAACGAGAGGAAAGGAGGGTCTGATATTGACAAGATGAACTTCATGAAACAGCGCTCAGACCTAGTAATATCCGCCTCCTTGATGCCTTGTTACGCAGGAGGCATAGTTCTATGACATTCAAGAAGTTTACTTATGCATACTAGCGCTAAAATCCACATATAAACACACCACCACTCAATCCCAAGCTTCCTCCATCCCCATCCAACCATGTAATCTCCACGCACCGCCACGCAACATGTCATTCCTACCCCTCTCTCACCCCAACGACCCAGCATCATCCTCTCCCTCTCTACCTCCATCATCCCTCCGCCCCCCCACCCAGCCCGAAACCACAACCCCCATCCCAGCAGACGCCCTCCCATCAGAACTCCCCAAAGAACCAAACGCCTCAATCCACTCAACCACACTCCCCAACCCAACCTCCCTCCCCAACTCAACCTGCCAACCCCCCATCCCCCATCCACCAAACTTTGCCCCGTTCTTCACCCTCCTCTCAAACGCCGGCTCCCCCACAACGCACCACCCACGCATATCCTACATCTTCTCCGACGACAACCCAGACACCGACCCCATCACAGCCGCCGCCCTACAAATCCTGACTCCCGCATCCTCACTCCCATCACCAACGTCGATATCCTCAGACAGGAGAAGCGACGGCCGGAATGGCACACTTACGAAGGGGCGATATATACTCCTAGACATGGACGCCACAGGGAGCAGAGTGTTGTCCGCGCAGAGTATGAGTCCGGACTGGGCCGTTACGTCTACGGAGCTGGCACCGGCGCCTACGTGGGATGATACGGGTGGAGGGGGTGTGCGGGGGGAAGTCGAGGGGAGGGAGTTGATGCTGAGGATTGAAGGGATGGAGGTGTTGGGCTCGATTGAGGGGGAGGATGGGGATGGAGAGCGGAAGGGGCTGGAAGAGTTGGTGGGGATTTATGAGAGTAGGATGGGGGGGTTGAGAAAGGTTGTCGATGCGGGGGCTGGGGTGGGAATATGATGAGGCGGGGTTGCATGATGGGTCTTCACATTCACAATGGGGTTCTTTGTAGAAGAAGGGTAATCTGGAGTTCGGCGTCTAAAGTGGATTCGGAGTGGATGTTCTGCGGCAATATCCAAGCGTTCGCGAATTTGGCACGGGTGGAGCCTATCAAAGGAATTCGGTATAATTGGGGTATGGCGTCGTGGCTGGGAAGTCGTGATTTGGAGGTTGTGACTGAAGTATGGGTATAAAACGCATCATGTGCTTGTCTTTGCTGTCGACTCTGCCTTGACATGTGAGGGAATCCCATCTTCTTTCTTCGCTTCCTTCTCGTCCTTCTTATCTTTCTTCGAGCCCTTCTTGTCTTTCTTGATCGCAGCTTCGGCCATGAGCTGTTCGAAAGCCATATAGTCGCCTTCTTCGTCTGGATCCCTGGCAGCCTGAACCGCGTTAGCACATGAGAGGTTGCAAAAACTGACACTTTTTTTCAGATCGCATACGTTTTGATATACGGTGCCCGAGATCACGAGCGCATGTGCTCTCTCCACCCGCTTCTCCATTCTAACATTCTTATCGTTAAGGATCTTGTCACAAACGTCCCTTAGGACGCTTTGAATCTCGAATCTGGATCCTTTCCATGCGGCTGCCAGTATCTTCCCAGTCACCCGCCTTTCATACTCGGCTTTCTTCGCATCCGTCCAGTCCTCACCCCCTTTCTCCTCCATCTTCGCCATTTCTTCCATCGTCACTTGTGCATCAATGGCTGTGGAAATGGTGTTCCAGGTGTCCTTGGCAAGGGTACCCTTATCCTTTAACCTTGAGAAAAAGCCTGAGATGCCTAAGAATTTCTGGGACTTGAGGAAGGAGGTAGCTTTCTGCATGTAGGTTAACCCTATTGCGTGCAGTATTTCAAGACCGAAGGACTCCATCTTAAGATTCTCGACTTCGAGTCGGGTCTTTTCCTGGAATGCTTTGGTAACATCGTTGCCTTTATCGGTCTCGGTCCATATGCTAATTCGGTCAAGTAATTTCTTAGCAAGTGTGTCCACTCGCTCGTCCCGTATGCGTTTTCGCTCCGCTTCATAAGCTGCGAGCTCTTCGCGTTGTTCTTTCGATAGACCTTTCTTCTTCTCTTTCTTTCGCAACTCCTTCTCCTCCGGTGTGAGGCCAGCTGCATCCATACGGGCGTCTTCTTCTGATTTGTCCATTATGGCGTGTTGGCCAAGGGGCCGTTGTGGTGTCGAGGTTCCAGAGCCAGATGAAGGGGAAACAGCTCTAGGAGGCTTGAGATCTGAGGTCGAAGTGTCCGTTGGGGTTGCTAAGTGTGTTGGAGGTGGTTTTGCCGCTGGTATGCTGGCAGCGTCATCCTTCTGCTCCTTGATTTCCTTACCATCTTTTGCCTCCGTCTTGATCCCAGCAGCCTCAGCGGCTTCTTCCTCCTCCTCCATCTGTTTCGCCGTAATGTCCATTGTCTTGGTCAGATCCTTCATGAGCGAAAGTTCTCCGATGAGATCTAAAAAGGCTTCCCCACCAAAGATCATGCCAAAGAACTCAGCAGGGTCTTCGAACCCACCGCCCGGTACGGCTTCCCCTTTGCCAAACTTATCATATTTCTTCCGTAACTCATCATTGCTGAGGACTTGGTAGGCTTCGCCGATAGCCTGGAATCGAGCGTGTGCTGTCTCATCACCAGGGTTCTTATCAGGATGTGTAGTTATGGCAAGTTTTCGGTAGGCTTTCTTGATCTCGAGTTCTGAGGCTTTCGGTGTCACGCCAAGCGCATCGTAATATGTTGTATCTACGACCATCTTGACGATTAGGAAGCAGGATTAGGGTGCCTGTCAGGCCGTCGTAATCGGGAATGATGGGGATTCGAATGTTTGTAGGAAAACAACGTCAGGCGGTGGGTATCTCTAACGGCCGCATAATCAAGGAGTTTGATGATTCATATTGGATAGCTGCCTCGAATCCAGATGAAGACTCGAGATAGGAATGTTCTTGGCGCGTTGCCGCTTAGCGCGTCAGGCACTTTTGCACTTCCACAGCGACATCGTCCAATTGACGGTGAAGCGTCACTGGCGCTCTTCCGTCCACGCCTTTCGAGTGATCCATCTTCCGAACAAACATACTGTGTCTTCCCAACTTTCTGTAAAACTTCACAAATTCAACCTTATACTTCGGTCCACTCTCTTGCAGTCGAAATCATCAATCCTACAATACCATGGGTGTCAAGGTCGCTGATGCCCTGTATTATGCCGTGCATGTTGGAGAATTAAGGAATATTATCCAATGGTAAGACAGATATCACCTCCGACGACGATTTCAGCAACATACTGACCACTCTTCAGGACGACATGGCATGATCCTCCACACACGCGCGACCCAGAAAAAGAGGCCCCTTCGCTGCAGAAATGCTTCGAGTTCCTTGACATGACCAGTCGCAGTTTTAGCTCCGTCATACAAGAGCTTCATCCAGAACTTCTCGTCCCTATCGCACTTTTCTACCTTATTCTACGCGGCTTAGACACTATAGAAGATGACATGACCATTTCGCTAGAAGAGAAGGATCCACTGTTGAGGAACTTCGACACCTATACCGAGAAAGAAGGCTGGAGCTACGATGGTAATGGACCGAATGAGAAGGACCGAGAGCTACTGGTGCAATGGGAGAACGTTACAGAGGAGTTCAGAAAGGTCAAGCCTGCATATAGAGAGATCATCAAGGATATCACAAACAAGATGGGCAATGGTATGGCAGACTTCTGCGCGAATGCAGAGTATAATGCCAATGGAGTGGATACCGTCAGCGACTATGACCTTTACTGCCACTACGTCGCAGGTCTTGTAGGGAACGGTCTTACACGCCTCTTCGTCGAAAGTGGTCTTGCAAACCAAGCATTGATGCAGCGGCCTCAACTGCAAGAATCAATGGGCCTGTTTTTGCAGAAAACAAACATCATCCGAGATATTAGGGAGGATTTTGACGACAAACGGCGCTTTTGGCCGAAGGAAATCTGGTCAAAGCATGTTGACAAGTTTGAGGACTTGTTCGACCCCAAGAACCAGGAGGCCGCATTGAACTGCAGCTCGGAAATGGTCTTGAACTCTTTGAATCACGCGGACCAATGCCTCTTCTATTTAGCCGGTCTCAAGGAGCAATCGGTGTTCAACTTCGCGGCGATTCCACAGTCAATGGCAATAGCAACCTTGGAGCTGGTCTTTCGGAATCCAAACATCTTCAAGAAGAACGTCAAGATCACAAAGGGCGAAGCGTGCCGGATCATGATGCAGTCCACGCAGAATCTGAAGCTAGTGTGCGAGGTCTTCCGGCAGTTCACCAGAAAGATCCACAAGAAGAATACCCCAAGAGACCCCAATTTCCTCAAAATCAGCATCGCTTGTGGCAAGGTTAGTCATCCAGTAGCGATTCTCTCATTCGTTTGTCGTACTAACGTACTAACCTCGACCCCAGATCGAGCAATTCATCGAATCCATCTACCCGTCGCAAGACCCCAAGACCATCATCGCAGCACAAGCAGCCAACGGCCCACCACCACTATCCCCCGAAGAAGCCAAGAGCAAGGCGATTGCGAGGGAGGCGAAAATGGATACTTGTATTTCACCTACCTTTCTTCCCCTCCACAAGACACGGCTAATTCTCGCAGTCTACCTCCTGGCAGCCGTCATGGGCACGCTCTTCGTCATATCAGCGATCATGGTATGCTCTGCTCTACCATCATCTCGCCATTGTGTGTTGAATCTCATACTAATCCGCAAGAACAGTTCGGCACAGCCTACATGTTTGGCGCCCGCTTCGACATCGCATTCCAAGAACTCCGAAAGGGAAACCCCTTCAAGCCCTCCAATGCCAAGGACGCCGCGTCCGCGATCCGAGACCACGACCACGGCGAGCTTTAGCATCTCTCTTTCTATCTTGTCTCGTCTTTCCTATTACCGATTCTGTGCCATATCTCTGTAAAATACTCTGCATCAAGCAATAAGGTAGGCTGGTCCAAACCCCAATACTGCAAGCGGTCTTATCAGATTCTATTCCCAATGTACCATACGCATACAATCAATACACCCACAGTATCTCCCCCACCTCCAATTCATCCCATCCTCATCCTCATCCTCATCCCCATCCCCATCCCCACCACATCCCCACTTTATCTAGCACGGATGTCAAATTGCAACTCAGCCCCACCCACCACCATGGCTGTCTGTTGTGCCGAAGATGTGCTTATAACAACTTCGATGCAATAACTGTCAGTTGATGACGGCCGTGAGGTGAAATACTCTATCTGGGCTGGCTGGTGGAGGCTGGCATGGTCTTGCGGTTGTGTTGTATTACAGTTTCTGGATTACAATTTACTTGTATTACAGTGTTTTATGGGGTTTCGTGGTTTCATTGCTTGTTCTTGTTTGCAGGTTTATGTTTGCGGGTTGATGTTTGGATGGTGAGGGCAGAGGGGCGATACCCACCCTGTCCTCCTGGAACGGAGCTAGACGTTGCAGGTCCTGTCATTCTCTTTACCTTTACATGAAGTCCTAGTACGCTTGGTTCTTATCAAAGTGGTCTCGTCGCAATATAACAGTCAAGGCAATCCGACAGAGCGTGTCATGGTAACCACTTATCCAGCCGAGACTGCCTCCATAGTGGAGGAGCTGTCATTAGAAAACCACTGGGATCAAAGCAGGCGACGCAGAGATAGGTAAGATGTTAAACATGCAGCATGCAGCGATGGCCCACTTCGGAATGATGTTCACGCGTGCGTGAGGTATGTAGTGAACCGGGTGCGCGATGCCGGGAAGGGAGCAGCTGCGGAATGATCCCATAGGCTGTGGATTTGACAGCACCTTATGCGCCTTCTATCTCTCTGCTTACCCTGCCACCCTGCGTATCATGCCACGGAGAGATTCTCGCGACAGGGTGGAAGCGGACCTGGTACCGAGGGTGCGTATGCTGACTGCAGGTGTTATCTGGATCCGCGGTTGCAGTCAACCAGTGCGAATATACGGTGGTTCAAATGATGACGATCGCAAAGGAGCTCACACCCTCCACCGTGCAATGATCAGCCAATCAGCGTGGTGGGAAGAGGGTCCATCATGATCGACGCCACCAACAGGACGCCAATTGCGGCAGTGGGGTAGGATAAAGTACTTTACTTTACTAGTACTTTACTTTACTAGTACTTTACTTTCCTAGTACTTTACTAGTAGAGTACGGGGTGGATGACCGCGCCAAGACCCATGTATGCATGCAATCTCGTGGTCTGTCAAGGATGGAAAAGCAATATGCCACCTCCGCCGTCTTTCGCTGATCAACAACACGAGAGGCGAAAGCAATGGAGCAGACAGCATATAAGTACGTAAGTAGAGAACAATGATGCACCTACCACGCAATGCCAATTCATCTATCTTCCATGCGCCATGCTCGAGAAGGGGCATGGCAGCGGACATGAGGCGTGGATGCGTGACGAAAACGGGTCACACAATGACACACACCTCCCGTCCGAAGCTCCCTCATTGGTCCGATCGATGACTAATCCCCCACTACACCCCATCGGTCGCAACACCATGTCGCGCCAAGGGCACCGTGTGTCTGGGCCTTCCTTTTCCCCATCGGCCATCGACATGACTGCCCCGGGGTGCTGGGCTGTCTGCTCGCTTTTCTCCTCACTGGGATGGGATGGGCCCATTGACACCGGTGCTAAAGTAGTAAGGTAGTACTACCACTCATAATGATAAATCATAAAGCCATTGTACCCTCCGTTCCTCCGCACTGTCGCATCCACTCACGCATTCATCTCCATCTAATATAGTTCAATCCTCATCCTCATCTCACATTTCTCATCTTCACTTCATCTCCCTCACCACAACACAACACTGACAGCGGTCAGCCAATCTACAGGCATTGACAAGTCATAGCTGCTCCTCCCTCACCCTACCTCCACTTCAAAACACACTCCTCCCTCTCCAACTTCCTCACCCTCACAATGGCCACCCACACCAACACCGAGTTCACCGGCAACGGCCCCGAGACCTACAACAAAGAGACCAACGGCACCGGCGCCGGCATGACTCGCGAGATGACCCACGAGGAGCACCAGACCGCCAGGGCCGCCGCCCGCTTCGGCTACGGGCCCCTCGCCCACGTCAACACCAGCAGCGGCAGCGACCGTCTGCCCGCCTTCGGAGGAGAGTTCCAGCCTGGTCTCTACAAGGAGGTCAAGAACCGTAACATAGCCAACCCTGCACCACTCGGTTTGTGCGCTTTCGCTCTGACGACCTTTGTGCTGGGCTTGATCAACATGGGGACGAGAGGCCTGACTACGCCGAGTTTGGTGGTCGCTCTCGCCTTTGGCTATGGAGGGTTGGTGCAGTTGCTTGCTGGCATGTGGTACGTCGCTTCTCTGCTTCCTTAGACACCGTGTCAGCCAGCTGTGTAGGGACCAAGGTTGCTGACAACGCTGTACAAACAGGGAAATGGCCGTTGGCAACACCTTTGGAGCCACCGCGCTCTCCTCCTACGGCGGCTTCTGGCTCTCCTTCGCCATCATCCTGACCCCGGGCGGCTTCGAGATCGAAAAGACACTCATGGCCACAAGTAAAAGTGCGTTCGCTGACGAGTTCGGCCTTTACCTGATGGTAAGCTTCCCCACAAATCCTACTGAAGCTAGCTCGGCTCCTGCCGCCTCACCGCATACATACTAATCGTTCCAACAGGGGTGGTTCATCTTCACCACTCTCCTAGTGCTGTGCACCCTCCGCTCGACCGTGGCGTTCTTCTCGCTGTTCTTCACGCTGGATATGGCGTTCTTGCTGCTCGGGATCGGATACCTGCACCGCGACGCGAAGGGCATGCCAAACCCTCCCATCATCAAAGCCGGAGGCTTCTTCGCGCTGCTGGCGGCATTCTTGGCGTGGTACAACGCTCTGGCTGGTATCGCGGACGACTCGAACAGGTACGTGACTTTGGCAGCTCTGACACCTTCCAGTCCACTCTCACACTCGCTAACACTCCTCTAGCTTCTTCATCATCCCAGTAGCCCACTTCCCCTGGTCCGTAAAAGCCATGATGGACAAAGGCAAGCGCGATCCGGAAGGCAACAAAATGGCTTGAAGGGAGATATTTCATATTTTAAAGGAGGGGGACGCTCGGTTCGGTCGGGACGTGGAAAGGATCTTCTAATTTGCATGATATACCACACCTGATCCGTGGGCCATCTGACCAATTGTGCTCGAGCGAGAAGCTTCGGCTTCAATTTTCTATAATGGCTTACTTACATATGTCCATAGGATTCTTTACATTGAGTTGTGGATAGTGTACGTATTCCTACAGCAAGCAGACCTGTCGATAAATTCCCATCAGTTACACTCTACTACTCTCCAACCCGAATCACGCAGGCTGTCCAAGCCCCTTGTAGGCTTCATCACCGCAGCATACCTACCGACTACCTCCCTTCCGCCAAACCTAACCCCTTATGTAAGTGCCTACACGCCCCGCGTAGCTCCCACCGCGGCGTGCTCATGGTACTTGTCTATCTTCGACAGCGGCTATGATTTGGAATACGAACCCCTACCTATATACCTACCTATATATTTATATATTGTTAATAATTATAATTTAATGTACTCGCGGCTTTACCTATAATATACCTCTGTATAATACCAATAGGTTTTATCGTTGCAGGTGTTTAAGGTTATAGACAGTAAGAGGAGGAGGAGGAGGAGGAGGAGGAGTAGTCGTACTCTACAGTATATCTATAGTACTACGTACTAACTTTGACTGTAATAGGTAGGTATCTTATTATAAAAGCTCTATGACAACCTGCAAATCTCAAATTTCGAAATCCTATTTCCTAAATCCTTGTTCTTTCTTGATATCACATATTTCTCTTCCCGAGAAAGTCTACATTATAGCGCGTATATTACAGTATAGTTTCGGTTTTAATATGACCTAACTTCGTTCGAAAATGCCAAATTTATGTGCGTTCGTACTTTTCGATGCCTTGTGTTGTAATGGCATGGAGCGTCACGATGAATTTGCGTTCCTATGCCATTGGTCCCATGTAAGGATTTCGGAATTAGGGTTTTGAGATATGAGACCGGGCGTACCTTATGTTGCACAGAACGAATATTCCGACTCTTCATTACGCGTAAACCAAAGTTGATTCTGAAAGACTCACTGGGAGTTATTCCACGTCCTGCCTCGTCACGCCATTGAAATACTGATTGGTCCTCCACATCTTGGTATGTCTCTCTCGCTATGACATAGAGCAGAGGTTGGATTGAGCGGTCGACATGACGCCACCCGTACGAAAGACGCTGAGGACATCCCAATATCCTCTGCGATCTGGGCACAATTTCCGACTATTTTCCTTTCCTTTGGCTGAACTACGTAATATTCCTTCGCGCTCGTCTGATTGCGTGGCGAGCCCGAGCTCGGCATATCCCGGACGAGGATCCCAAAGAGTTGTCTCGCCTGCTTTCTGATCCACGGGAGGCCGATGCCAGACTGGATGTTGCCGTATACTCATGATTTCGTAACCTTCACGCCTGGTGGCGTGTCGCTCATCAACAAAGGCCTGACCATCTATGGAAGGCTCTGAGAGCGGCCTAGAGCCGTGTTCGCCCCAAGCTGCCGTAGCTGAGCCCAGAAATTGCCCTTGCCCATCGACTCGGGAGCCCAGGGTAATCTTTATATCTCTGGTAGCCAGCTTTTTATTATTATTAGAATTACTAGACGAGCTTTGAAGCTTTATAAACCTTAAATTTTTAAAGCTAGAACTAATAAAGCTTATAATAAATCTAAGTAGGGGAAGGTAATATTAGAAGAAGCCTAGGAATAAAGTTAAGTAGCTATATATAATACTTATAGTTAATTTAATAATACTAAGATTAGTTAATAGGATATTACTAGCCTTAGAGTATAGGTATACTAATACCTAGACTAAGATATAAACTAGTTTTTATATAATATTACTATTCTAACCTATATTTAGTTAATAGTAAAGGCTAAAGGTACTTATAATATAACCGCTAGAAAGTATCTTATTAAAATATCCGGTTGTAGTAATTCTTATAAGAGACTAGTTATAAAGATTAATAAAACCTTAATCTTCTTCCTTTATAGAAGCTAGAGCTTTATACTACTAGTATTAGTAGGTAAAGGATATAGAAGTTACTAGTAATATTAATTATACCTTAAATAATTCTTAAGGGGATATCTTTTATAGTATTTACTAATAGAAGAGATATTAATTAACTTTACCCTAGCTTTAGGATTAAGAGGACCGCGTAAGTAATAAGTATACCTAAATAAAATAAAGTTAAGAAGACTATACTAATATAGATATAATATTATAGCTTAAGGTTTAAGCGGAATATTTAGAGGTATAAGAGGAGTAGGGAGAGCTTTACTATTAGGATACTTAGAGAGTAAAGTATATTAAGAATAATAAATCTCTTAACGAACGAGGTTGGGATCAGAAGGGCTAGCCAAGGATGAATACAAGATTCTTACTCGAAGAAGACTTGGTGTGAAAGCTGTAATTGGAACGTCCCATTGGTGAGGGCCAACACCTTGGCCCAAAACTATTGAATTTAGCGCAGTGATACTAACTCGAGCGTGGGTACTTCGCACACGATAATGATGTCGCGGCGAAGCCTATGGAACCAATCTACTTGTTGTTAGGAGACAAAACATGAAATTATCGAGATGATAGCTATGCTCTTACTGCCGCAGGTATACAGACCCCTAAGCTGAATCAGTGAATGTGAGCTCTAGTCGAGACGGAGGCTTACAATCATCCCAGCCCCAGGCGTTCCTGACGTGAAGCTTGGTATAGAACCGCACTGATACACATATCACCACTAAGCATATGCACACTATACTCGTCACGACAAGATTTGTAGCATGTGTGACAGGATTAACGAAGTTGCTGACGATGCCAGGTGGAGGAAAATGTGCTGGCAATGTGAACGAAGCGGAAGAGTGATTTTGTGTAGCTAGAGGATCCATAATGGCAAGTCGTGAGAGATTTTCCGCAGTATGAGGCTTTTGTAGCTATGGGATATAGAAAATCAAATGGGACGATAAGCCGGTGACATTGGGAGATCGAGATTTCTCGGCTCAATGAGTGCGGTAACGCCTTTTTCCAAGAGGTCTGCATGTAATCAGCACCCTTCCAAGACAAGACTGGCACAGCACTCCGTGCCGCCCTCTGGTGGGAATGAATCAATCCAGTCGAGGGACCACTTCGGCTAGGAGGACCTGTCACATTTGAATCTGGCTTGCACACTGTCGTTTTTCAGTCAGAGCTGACGTGCATGCTTCCAAAAGGTAGGGTTGGTAATCCTTTGGGGCTGTACTCATGTAAAGACAGTTGTGCGGCAAGGAACAAAGCTGTATATGCGTTTCCATCCACCGCTACCTCGGAAGTCATCGCTCCGCCTGAGGTAGCACTCCAGCTACCTACCGAGAGCTACATCTGGGGCGCTGAAACCGCCTCACCCACGAATGTTTTAGCTCGGCAATGCGCCGCGCGCAACGCATCCTCCTGTTCGACGTCCCTGATATTCTTTTCCTAATTGGGGTGAGGTCCAGGGAGCTTAGTTCATGTATCGCACATCTTCAGTCGCGATCCGATGACTGTCCTGCGACTTTGCCACAATTTCTAAAGCACCACATGTGCTGCAGTATGCCTTCCTCAGTGCATCCTCCCTTCACGGTGATGGGCGCCCAACGAGCGCCCAAAACTCTTATAGCCTGAACAAGTCTGCAAGTCTCTTATTCGTATATCTCTAGACGGTGGTGTCCATTCCGCAACCCGCTGAAATCTCTTTACATTTTCCCATCGGTTAGTTGGGAGTTACTACGGTCTGACAGACCATATTTTACAACATCAGACTATAGCCAGCTATAATGGGTTTCCCTTGGTTTATCGTGTCTATTTCGACGATTGCTATTAATCGTGGTTGCGCACAAAGTATAGGGGACGTCCCTCAGTGTGCGGTAAGCTGGATCGTTCTCACCTGTAGAGCCATGTTGACGTTGTTCTTCTTGCAGAAAGAAGCCGCATTTTCAAGCATCAGCCCAACAGGTTGTCATATCACTGATGTCAACTGCATCTGCAAGGATCAATCTTTTATAAATTCACTCTTACCCGTCGTGGAGAAAAAGTGCAACCCGGCAGATTTGCAGAGTAGTTATGTTTCAAAATCTCAAACTCTCACCGAAGTGTCTAACAAAGACGAAGAGACCGTGGCTTTCACAAAGAATCTTTGTGATTCTGTTGATGTTACGATCACGGTGTCCGCTTTCACATTTACTGATACAACAATTTCAACTCCGGCGCCTAGCAATGTTGTTAGCAACCAGACAGTCTCTTTTAGGAGGAGGTTGATGGACGAGTAGGGAATGCTAGCGTATGCAAGCGCCTAGATTTAGCGTATTCAGTGTTGGATTTCAGTATCAGCCCTATATGCTTGGCATGGACTACAAATAGCCAACGTGTCCATAGCTAAACAATCAACCGTTCTATCAACTATTTAACATTCAGGACTCATGCGAAACCTTGGCACCGAACACAGAAAATTCCCCCCCTATTTTATATAAAACTATATAATAATTAGATATTAATTAATTAATAAGTAGAGACTAAATAATAGTATATAATATAAGAGGGAAGACTAAGTACCTTAAAGTTATATATAGCTCTAATTATATAGAATAGGATGTTATTAACAGATAATACCATAAGAGCTGATTATTATACAGGTTCAGATACAAAAAGGGGGGGG
>JAABUN010000607.1_pt1 | contig 90292 bp, 86 predicted proteins | sample 5559311 | NCBI WGS metagenome assembly JAABUN01 (sample SAMN10711877, study PRJNA513370) | rock metagenome | isolation source: Antarctica rocks | place: Antarctica: Victoria Land, Siegfried Peak sud
CGAGGCTGCACGAAACGGTGAGTGGACGGTTCACCTCGCGCCGAAACCGGCCCCGCGCGCGTGGTTCGGCGACATTAACGGCAAAGACGTACTCTGCCTCGCTTCCGGTGGCGGTCAGCAAGGCCCGCTTTTGGCTGCGGCCGGTGCCAGGGTGACGGTGTTCGACCTGTCGGACGGGCAGCTCGAGCGTGACCGTGAGGTCGCGGCGCGCGAAGGTTTGACGCTCCGGACCGTTCAGGGTGATATGACTGACCTTTCAGCGTTCGCCGACAGCAGCTTCGACCTCATCGTTCACCCGGTCTCGAACTGCTTTATTCCCGACGTAAACTCGCTCTGGCGCGAGGCGTTTCGGGTGCTGCGGCCCGGAGGCGCGCTGCTCGCGTGGATGGTCAACCCGCTCTTGTACGCACTTGCCGACGACGACGACGCACTTACGCTCCAAAACCCGATTCCCTACTCGGACGACGCCCAAATGAGCGAGGCGGAACGCCATAAACACCTCGCTGAAGGAGGCGCACTCGAGTTCGGTCACACCCTCCAAGACCTCATCGGCGGACAGCTGAAGGTCGGTTTTGTCATTACCGACTTTGACGAAGGCGCGTTTGGCGGCAGACGGGTAGACGACTTTATCGCTACGAGGTTTGCAACAAGGGCCGTTAAACCCTGATAGTCGCGGGGGCGTCGCTGGAGCCGTATGTTCGCCAAAGGCTTTAGATTCATCCAAAAAGCCGCCGTTTTTCACCCGGACGAGGCACGCGTTTTGCTGCTGCGCCGAGCAGCTGAGGACAGCTACCGACCCGGCGACTGGGACTTTCCCGGCGGCAACGTCGAACGGGGTGAGCTTCACGGCGCTAACGAGAGAAATTCGTGAAGAAACAGGTTTGTCGGTCGGCGCGTTTTGTCCCCTGAAGGTCGTCAGTAACATCGACCCGGACGGAACCTACATTCTCCACATCGTCTACACGTGTACCGCCAAGACCCCGGCGGTTGTCCTCAGCCGTGAGCACGCCGAGTACAGCTGGTTTGATCAAGCTGAACTTGAAGCTTTGGAACGTTCCAGATATGTAGTTTGGGCGCTCGAGGCGCTGGACTCACACTGAGTTCTGCCGAGTCATTTTCTGCCGACTTGGTTCATTTCGGTCCAACTAACGCCAATCCGAGGTCGCCTTCATCCACGTCAGATGGCCCGCCCAAACACGGGGCCAGAGTGCGGGAGCTTCAGGTAGCTCGAGCCCGAACCTTTCGCGCAGCACCGCGTCAAAGTCCTTCGCATCTTCCAGCACCCGCTCGCGCGTTCCCGCCGCCGACACCTCGAGCAGTACGGCCCCGCGCAGCACGCCATATCCCTTTTCGTTAAAGCGTTCGCAGACCGTTACGCGTACAAAACCCGATTCGGGTGACGTTTGCAGAGTGTGACACATTCCCGCGAAGCTGTCCAAAGTGCGCGGCTTCAGGCTGAACGAAAAGCCGCGCGCCGCCCCGTAAGGCTGGTTGTGAAACCGCCACATTTCACCTTCACACGTCAGCTCGTACTCCAGAAATCCTTGACGGTAGCGTCCAGCGCGTAGGGGGAGGGGCTCGCGCACCCCGTCCCCGAACCCGACATCGCACAGGTATGGTTCGTCCAGCGCAACCAGCAGGACCAGGTGATCGGTTTTTTGTACGGATGACCCCACACGTTCCACGGTCGCGCCCAAAAGCGTCACCGCAAACCCCAGCTCGCGCAGCGCCCACGCGAACAGTCCGTTCATCTCGAAACACCAACCGCCGCGCCGCTGCGTCACGAGTTTATCGAATATCTCGGCTTCGTCCAGCGGCAGCGTTCGGCCCAGATGGATGTCCAGATTTTCGTAGGGAATGGTGAGCAGGTGTGCGCGGTGAAGGTCTCGCAAGGTGCCGAGGGTGGGCTCGAGACTCCCCCGGTAGCCGATACGTGCCAAATATGCGTCCAGCTCCATCTCAACCCAGCAGCCAGGGCCGCGCCAGCACCGCGAACCCCAAAAACGACGCGAACCCGAGCACGTCGGTGACAGTCGTCAAGATGATGTTCGACGACTGCGCCGGGTCTTGCCCGAGCCGCTCCATGATGATAGGAATCCCCGCCCCAGCGACGCCCGCAATCAGCAGATTGACGGTCATGGCGGCGGCGATCACGACGCCGAGCGCGACGTTGTCGGTGAAATAGGCGGCGGCGACCCCCGCCACGACGCCGGTCGCCGCGCCGTTGACCATCCCGACCAGACCTTCTTTGAGCAAAATCTTGCGTGAGCGCCCGATGTCCACGTCGTCCAGAGCCAGCGAGCGGAGCATCACCGCCTGCGCCTGCGCGCCCGCATTGCCGCCCTGACCGGCGACAACCGGCAAAAACGCTGCCAAAATCGTAACCTGCGCGATCACGCTGTCGAACGCGCCGACGACCGCCGCGGCTAGAAACGCGGTTAGCAGATTGACCTGCATCCACGGCAAGCGTTTGCGGATCGAAAATGCTGCCGACGATGACGCGTGTTCGTCCGAACCTGCCCCGAACATCTTCTGCGCGTCCTCGAAACCCTCTTCTTGCAGCTCGCTGACGAGTTGCGTCGCCAGAATCACGCCGCGCAGCCGTTCGTCGTCGTCGACCACCGGCACCGAGAGCAAGTTGCGCTCCAGGAGCACGTCGCGCACTTCGTCGAGCGGGTCGTCGGCGTACACGCGGAGCACGTCACCGACCATCAGCTGTTTAAGTGGGGTGAGCGGCAGGTTCAGCACAAGGTCGCGCATCAGCAGCACGCCTTTTAAGACGCGCGCCTCGTCGACCACATAGACGTAGTTGACGTCGCGGCCTACGAGCGCCAGACGGCGCAGGCGAGTGAGCGCGTCGGCGACCACCGCCCCCTCACGGAGCGCCACGAACTCGAGCGACATCAGGCTTCCGGCGGTGTCTTCTTCGTACTCGCCGAGTTCTTCAAGCTCTTCAGCGCGCGAACTCGGCAGCAAACTCAGCAGCGCTTGCCGCTCATTTTCAGGCAAATACTCCAAGATGTCGTTGGTATCGTCCGAAGGCAGCTCGCGGACGAGCCGCGCCGCCTCTTCGGTAGGCAATTCTTGCAGCACGCGGGCGGCAAAGTCCGGCGAAAACCACTCGAGCACCGGCGCGCGCAGCTCGTTATCGAAATGCCCGAGTTCGTCCACCACCTCACGGGGCTCGAGCCGCTCCAGGATGCGGGCGGCCTCGAGGGGGTGGGTTTCGACAAGGGCGCGGGCGAGGTCGTCGGTAATCATGCTCTTATTGTGACCTATCCGCGTCAGGCGTGAGCGCAGTCAAAAAGCACGCCACAAGGTCTGCATACCGGGGCTTGCCGACATCCGTAAACACCCGCGCCGACCAGCGTGTACACGAGACTGATGATGATGAGGAGTAACCCCTTACTTCACCTCCCGCAATTTGGGTCCGATGTCCTTCCAGTTGCCGTAAGCCGTGTGCTGCACCCCGGTGGCGGGGTTTGGTGAACTGAAACTTCCCGTACCGGGTACTGGCGGTAAAGTCGCTATACGTGAACATCTGCTCGACCCGAACACGACTGCCCCGCACAACCTCGCCAAGATTTGGTAGAGGATAAGGTTTGATATATTCTTTTGTAAGGAGATATTCCTCGGGTATCATAACGAAAGCGGCATTTCGCCGTGATTGAAATAGTCCCGGAGGTTTAACTTCTAGAGACGTCCGTACCAAGTCTTCCGTCAACACGTAGTTCTTTTGTAGCTCAGGAGCGAACGGTTCTCCTCGGCTGCCGATACAGGCATCGAGCGTAGCGATGAGAAGAATTGCTGCGAAGCGTTGAGCGAGTTTTTTGATAGGTGGTCTAGGCGTATATTCCATCAATGACTCCTCAAAACCTACGAGCGATGCTTGGATAGACTTACAGCTTGCGTCCAAAATTTCTGATGCTTGGACGAGGGATAAGAACACCCCTCATTTCACCTCTCGAAGTTTGGGGCCAAGGTCTTCCCAGCCTCCATAGACTGTGAGCTGTTCTTGAGTCGCCGGATCGGTAAACCTAAACTTGCCGTACCGAACCCTTGCATTGAAATCGGTATAGGTAAACACCTGTTTGACCTGAACGCTTTTACCTCGTTCGACCTCATCAAGGTATGGTAGAGGAAACGGATTCGTAGGGCCGTAATCTGCGCTTTTGACATCATTGTAAAGGTCATGCGTCATGACAAACGGACAATCTCGTCTGGGTTGAAGTAGGCTTGGAGGGTCAATTGATGTCGAAGTCAACACCAGGTCTTCCGTCAATACATACTTTTTCATAAGTTCGGGCGCAAACGGTTCTCCACGTGGGCCGATACAGGCACCGAGCGTTGCAACAAGAAAAATTGCTGCGAGGTGTTGAACGGGTCTTTCAAGTGCTCCTAACATACTCGGTAGTATGCGCCCAAAAGCTCTGCAAGGGTGCGAAGTTACCGAGTACCGGACGAAAGGTGTCAGTCTCGCGTCACTCGAGGGTAGGACCTGACATCTGCACGCTCGTATTACTACGCAAAGCAGATGCGCTATGCTACAAAACTCTGTGAACCCCTCTGAACTTACCTACGAAAGCGCGCTCGAGTGGCTTTTTGCCCAAACCCGTGGCGGTGCCCCCCGCAGCGCCGAGCGGATGCGGAACCTGATAACGAGGCTCGAGCTGGTAGGCCCGCCGAACGTCGTCCACGTCGTTGGGACGAACGGTAAAGGGAGCGTCGCGGCGATGGTGGCGGCAGGCTTCGGGGCTGCCGGACGGCAGACCGGGCTGTTCGTCTCGCCCCACGTCGAGAGTTTTCGGGAACGCGTCACGGTAAATGGGCAGTGGATTTCTGAAGCTGAAGTGTTGCGATTTGTGCAGGACTTGCCGAGGCTCGAGCCCGCCCCCGCCTTTTTCGAGTTGACGCTGGCGCTGGCGCTACAGCATTTTGCACGGGAGCGCGTCGAGGTCGCCGTCATCGAGGCCGGAGTGGGGGCCAAGCATGACGCGACGCGGGCGCTCGAGAACGTCCGGAGCGTGGTCATCACCAACGTCGGGCGCGACCATCTGGATACACTCGGGCCGACGCTACAAAATGTCGCCCGCGACAAAGCCGACGCCATCCGCCCCGGCGTCCCGACCCTGACCGGCGCGACCGGCGAGGCGCTGGGGGTTATCGCCGAAGTCGCAGCAGAACGAGGTAGCCCACTCTTTGCGGTTCCGTATACGTTTAATCTGCCTGAAGGAAGCGCCGAGCGTCCCCCGACCGAAACGCACAATCAGCAGTTGGCGGCGGCGACCCTGCGGTTACAAGGAATCTCCGAAGAGGCTATCGCTCGAGGGCTCAGCGTCACCTTGCCCGCTCGAGCTGAACGCTTTTGGCTGAGCGGCATAGAGGTCGTACTCGACGGGGCGCACAATCCGGACGCGGCGCGGGCGCTGCTGGGGCATCTTCTTACACCTCACACCCGAAAACCTTTCGTTCTGCTTTTCGGCGCGCTCCCCAAAAAACTCGGCGCTGAAACGCTGGCAGTGCTCGAGCCTCACACCGAGCATGTCATCTTGACGAACGCCGTTCCGGGCGAGGTGAGCATGTTGCGCTCACCCAAAGCAGCCTTTATCGCCCAACCCGAAGCGGCGCTTCAGACAGCTCTGACACGCTGCCCTGAAGGTGGGTTGGTGGTTGTCGCGGGGTCGTTTTATCTGGCGGGGCGGTTGAGGCCGATGTTAGTACGGGGCTCGAGCTAGGAGGTTGATAGGTTGAGTTCGAAGGGGTCAGTAGTTAGAACTCAGAAGGGGGTGCAACGCCTGAATGCTGACTCTCAAAAGTCCAGCTTTTAGCCAAGCTAAACCGCAGTACGCGCAATGTAAGTTGGCAAAGCCGATTTTCTCCCTACTTCTTACTCCCTTCTTCTCCCCCCCCCAACCCCAACGCCAAACGCGCCGCCGCGTAGACGGGTTCACCCTCGACCACCCGGACGGACGCGCCCAGATGGGTCTCGAGCGATTCTGTAAGCAACGGGCTGAGCTGGGTGACACCGCCCGCAAAAGCTACCGGGAGCACCGCGCCCAAACGCCCCTGCACAACCTGCGCGAGGTGGGCGAGTTCGGCCCCGGCACGTTCCAAGATGTCACGGGCTACCTCGTCGCCCGCGCGTTCCGCTGCCGCAATTGCCGGAGCGAGCGACGCTACGAAGCTGCGGCCCCCACCGTAGACAACCGGCATAATGTCAGACCAGACGCGGCTGCCGAGCCGTGCGTAGAGCGCCCCGGCGAGCGGCGTGTCGGACGGTCCTCCCGCCGCATCGACCTGGCGAAAAAGCGCCTTGAGCGCCTCGTGACCGAGCCAGTAGCCCGCCCCGGCGTCGTCGATGAGGTAGCCGTAGCCACCCACCCGCACCGCCACACCAGCGGCAGTCTCGTGATACGCAACGCTGCCCGTACCCGCATAGACGAGCACACCCTCCCCCGGCCCAAAGGCGCTCGCAAACGCGACGTGCATGTCGTTGTCCAGCACCGCCCGCTGCGCGCCTAGACCCAGCGTCTCCGTTACTGCGCGCCTGAAAAGTTCGGCGGCGAGTGTTCCCGGATGTAAGCCGGTGATCCCGGCGACGAGCGCGTCCGGAGGGTGAACGGCTCGAGCCGCCGTCAAAATCTCCACAAACCGTTCCAGTTGCTCGTCCTTCTCGTCGGCGCTAAAGATGTGCCCGGTCAGCGGACCGCTACGCCCCTCGCCCAAAACCGCGCCTGTATCCGAGACCAGCACCCAGCGACTGCTCGAGCCCCCCGCGTCAATGCCCAACCCAATCTTTTCCGGTGTGTTCATAACCCAGCTTACCGTTCGGAGCGAGTTTTGGAGTAAAACTCTGAAAGTTCGGAGCTTGACAAACACAAAACTCCACGGCCATACTGAGTCACGGCTGAGCACAAGTCTAAACGCGTCTTTGCAACGGTAAGATTTTTCGTAGCGTGGAGAAGACGTAACGTCATAGCCGTTTAGGAGATTTATGAAACGCACCCTACTGGCCCTCGCCGCGCTGAGCGCACCCCTGGCTCTGGCGCAAGAACTAGAGATGTGGACGCTGGCACTCTCGCCAACCTTCGACGACTATATCAACGGCGTTATAGGCAGTTTTGAAGCCGAGCACGAAGGTGTTACCGTCAACTGGATCGACCTTCCCGACGGTGGTTTTCCCGACCGCTTTTTCGCCTCGGTAGCTGCCGGTCAAGCCCCGGACGTGGTGAACTTAAACACCTCACGGATGCTGCAAGCGCAAGCCGAGGGCGCGCTCGCCAACCTCAGCGAAGTAGCTACCCCCGAACAGCTGGGCATCTATTTCGACAACCTGCTCGAGTCGAGCAGCGTCGGTGGCGACGTGTACGCTTTTCCCTGGTATCAGGCTCCGACGGTGCTGATGTACAACAAGGCCATCTTCGAGCAGGCCGGACTCGACCCCGAAACGCCGCCCGAAACGTATGACGAGGTGCTCGAGCAGGCCCTCACCATCCGCGAGGCGACGATGCTCGAGGGTGTTTCGCCGCTGCCCTTCCCCGAGGACTGGCTCGTGCAAAACGGCGTGAGCATCTCAAGCGAAGACGGTACGGCCCCGGCCTTTAACACGCCCGAAGGCGTTGCCGCCTTGCAGACCTATGTGGACGCCGCCGAAAGCCGCGCCGTCAGCCGCGAAGCCGCCAACTTCGACTACGAAAAGGCCATCCGCGACTTTGCCGGGGGCCAGTCGGCGATGCTCGTTACAGGACCGCAGTTTATCCGCACCGTCGAGTCCGACGGCCCGGACGTGTACGCGAACCTCGGTATCGCGCCCTATCCGCAGACCGAAACCGGCATCATCCCCAACGCGATTCAGAACATGGTCGTTCCGGCGGACAGTGACAACATCGAACTGGCGGTCGAACTCGCCAACTGGGTGACGAACGACGCCAATCAGCTTGAATTTGCCAAACAGGTGTCGATCTTCCCGTCGACCAAAGAGGCCGCGCAAGACCCGTTTTTCTGTAGCGACGAGGAGTCGCTGGAGGGACAGGCACGCTGCATCCAGGCGAACTCTATCGAACGTGGTTTCGACAATCAGGTACGTCAGGACGTAAAAGATATCGTCCGCCGCGCCTTTGCCGAGGCGATGCTGGGCCAGAAAGATGCGGAAATGGCCCTCGCCGATGCGGAAACTGCGGTCAGCGAGCTGCTGGGTCGTCAGTAGGGATAGTTAGAAGTCACGAGTCGGTAGCCAGAAGTTGATAGCCGGTTCCGGACGGCTCCGCTCTGGTCAAGTTAGTAGCGTTCGCACACGCCTCTTTTCGGCAGGCTGATGCTCTCCCAAAATAGGGTTACAGCCCCTATGTTCACTTCTAAGCGGTTCAGGTGGTGCGGCATACAGAGGATCGCGCCACCGCGAGAAAGGCTCGAGATGACACCTTCCGACACTGCCCGCGCTACGCGTCGTCGCCGCGTCCGCACCGGCTGGTTGTTCGTCCTGCCGACACTGCTTATCTTTTGCGCCTTTACGCTGTTTCCTATTTTTTTAAGTATTCCGCTGGCCTTTTTCGATATCTCGCTGCGGCTCGAGCCCACCTTCGTCGGCGGCGCGCACTTCCGGCGGCTCTGGGCCGACGCCGACTTCTGGGACGCGATGCGGCACTCACTGCTCTACCTCGCGGTGGTCCCGCCCCTGCAACTGTTGTCGATCATTCTGGCGGTGCTGCTAAACCGCAAACTGCCGGGGACGACGGTCTTTCGCACCATGTACTACCTCCCGGTAGTCACCTCAATGGTGGCGGTGGCGATAACCTGGAAGTGGCTCTATCAGGACCGGGGACTGCTGAACAGCTTTTTGATGAGTCTGGGTGTGGTGCATCCGCTCGAGCCCATCGGGTTTTTAACCGACCCGCGCGTCGCCCTCTGGTCGGTGATGGCGGTAACGCTTTGGAAAGGTCTCGGGTACTACATGATCATCTATCTGGCAGGGCTTCAGTCGGTCCCGAGTGAGCTGGGCGAGGCCGCCGAAATCGACGGCGCGACCAAACTGCAAAAATTGTTGTCGATCACCATTCCGCTGCTGCGCCCCTACGTGCTCCTGTGCACCTTGCTCTCGACGATTGCCGCACTCCGCGTCTTCGACGAGGTGTGGGTGATGACGCGGGGCGGCCCCATCGACTCGACAATGGTCGCCAACGCCTATCTTTATAAAACCGGTTTTGAACGGCTCGACTTTGGGTACGCGGCGGCGGTCGGGCTGGTTTTAGGTGTGGTAGTGCTGACGGCCTCAATCGGCGTGTTTATCTTTAACCGCCGCGGCGGACTCAACTACTACTGATGGCAGCTTCTGCTCCGGCCCGCGCCTCCCGTTTCCGCGTTCAGCGCGCCCTGGTACTCGCCCTGCTGTACGCGCTGCTGGTGGTCTTTGCCATCATCGCCGTCGGCCCGTTTTTGTGGCTCGTCTCGACCTCGCTTAAAAGTGGGCAGAATATCTTGTCGTATCCGCCACAGCTGCTCCCCGACCCACCATCGTTCGGCTCGTACCGAGATGTGTGGAACGCGCAGAACATGCCGCGCTTTTTGTGGAACACGTCGGTCATCACTTTTTGGGGGGTGCTGGCAAATCTGGCGCTCTCGGCAACGTCCGGGTACGCACTCGCCCGTATTCGCTTTCCGGGCCGCGACGTGGTGTTTTTTCTGATCGTCTCGACGCTGGTGCTGCCGAATACGCTCAATATCGTCGTCAACTTTATTACGCTCGCGCGGCTTGGACTAGTCGACACCTTTATCGGCGTGGTGCTGCCGAACGCCATCACGGTCTTTAACGTGTTTTTGCTGCGGCAGGCGTTTTTGAGTATTCCCCGCGAACTCGAAGACGCCGCCCGAGTCGACGGGGCGACCGAAATCATCTTGTGGTGGCGCGTGATGCTGCCGCTCGTACGGCCCGCGCTGCTGACGGTGACGATTCTGGAGTTCGTCGCCATGTGGAACATCTATCAGTGGCCGCTGATTATCCTCAGCGATCAGGACAAGTTTCCGTTATCGGTCGCTATCGCCCGCCTGACGGTGGGGGAACTGGCGCTGAATTTCGGCAACATCGCCGCCGCGACCGTGATCTCGATGATTCCGGTGATCCTAATTTTCCTGGTGTTGCAACGTTACTTTATCGAAGGGTTGGCGGGGTCGGTCAAGGGATGAGCGTACGTCACGGTCAAAGTCGAAACAGTAAAACCCAGCCCAGCAAAGCTCAGCAGCCCTTTCAGAGGGGCGACCTGATCGTCTCGTGTCAGGCGGACGACGAAAGCCCGATGGCCGCGCCCGAGTTTATCCGGGCGCTGGCGCTGGCGGCGATTCAGGGGGGAGCGCGGGGGCTGAGGCTCGAGGGTGCAGCCAATATCCGCGCCGTCCGGGGCGCGACCGAGTTGCCCATCATCGGGCTGATCAAACGGCGTGGCGCGTTCGAGCACATCTACATCACGCCGGAACTCAGCGACGCAGCCGCCGTCGCCGACGCTGGCGCGGATATGGTCGCCTTCGACGCGACGCTGCGCGACCGGCCCGTGGCGGTTGCCGAGCTGGTTCGTGAAGTACACGCGCGCGGCCTCATCGCACTCGCCGATATCGCTACCGTGGACGATGCCGAGCACGCCCTCGCCGCCGGTGCTGATCTGGTCAGTACCACGCTTTCGGGGTATACCGACAGCAGCCCGCAGCAGGCAGGGCCGGACCTAGAGCTGATCGCGGCGCTCGCAGCGCAGGGTATTTATCCCCTGGCCGAAGGCCGCATCCGCACCCCCGAAGAGGCCGCCGAGGCACTTCGGCGCGGGGCCTACGCGGTCGTCGTCGGTGGGGCCATCACCCGGCCCGAGCTGCTCACCGCCCGGTTTGCGGGGGCGCTCAGACCTATACATGGGCACTAGCACCCTCTCAGCAGGCGCACTCTCACGGCTTCGCGCCGAACAGTCCCATCTGACCCCGGCGCTTAAACGACTAGCCGAGGTCGTTCTGGCCTCACCGCAGGGAGTCATCTATCAGTCCATCACCGAACTCGCCGAAAGCGCAGGCGTGGGCGAAGCGAGCGTGATCCGGCTCTGCCGCGACCTGGGCTTTAAGGGGTTTCAAGACTTCAAGCTGGCGCTCGCCGCCGACGTTGCCCTCATCCCTGCTGCCCCGACCGACGCTGCACACTCGCAAACAAATACACTTCAGCGCGTGACCGACGCAGCCCTGCGGGCCGTTTCGGAGACCTCGGCGATGCTCGCCGGGACTTTGGAACCTGCCCTCGAGCTGCTCGCCGGAACCCATACGCTGCTCATCTACGGAGCCGCCGCGTCGGGCGTCACGGCGCAGGATTACGGGTATAAATTCGTCCGCCTGGGGTACAACGTGACCGTTCACACCGACGCACATCTGGCGGCGATGACGGCGGCGACGCTGCCCAAGGCGGCAATGGTACTGGCCCTGACCCGCTCAGGCTCGACGCTCGATACCGTAAAGGTGCTCGAGCTCGCCCGCGCGCGGGGCGTCACCACACTGCTCGTCACCGAACGGGCCAAAAGTCCGGCAACGGCGCTTGCCGACGTGGTGCTGACGACGGCCTCGAGCGAGTCCCCGCTGACCGGCGGGTCTATCGCCAGCAAGATGGGGCAGCTTTTGGTGCTGGACGCGCTCTTTACCGAACTGCTCGCGCGCGTGCCGGGCGCACCGGAGGCTGTCGCCGCAACCGCGCACGCCGTCACCGACCGTAATTTATGAAACTTTTGCTGGTCCCCCCCGACACGCGCCCACCAACGCTCGATTTTCCGGTGGCGCTGGCGCAGGCTGTGGGGCTCGAGGTGCAAGTTCCGCCCGCCGAAGCGTTGCCGCACATCAACCGACCCGGTGACGTGGCAGCGCTCGCCGCGTGGCTGGCGGACGCGGCTGCGGGCGCAGACGCACTCATCGTCTCTCTGGAAACACTGTGCCTGGGCGGGATGATTCCGGCGCGGCGGGTAGATAATTTGCTGGGGGCGGCGCTGGAGAGGCTCGAGGGGCTCTCACACCTTAAAACCCGGTATCCCAAGCTGAACATCCTCGCCCACGGTACGGTGGTTCGGGTCGCTCACGGCGACGACCCGGTGGAAGAAAAACCCTACTACGGACGCCACGGCCCCGCGCTCCGCGCCTACAGCGAGGCGTTCGACCGGTACGACAGAACCACCCGGCACGACCCCAACGCGGAACTCGGGGCGCGACTCGCAGCGGCGACCGAGGCCGTTCCTCCCGACGTGCTGGGAGACTGGCTGAAAACGCGTGCCCGCAACCACGCGCTGCATCTGCGGGCCTTAGAGCTGACCCACGCAGGCATCATCACCCACCTCTGCCTGACTCTCGACGACACCCGCCCCTACGGTCTGGCGGCGGTCGACAGGCGGGCGCTCGAGGCTCGCACCGACGCGCTAACGCTCTGGCCCAAAGTCGATATCTACCCCGGCGCGGACGAGGTTCCGCTCACGCTGCTGGCCCGCGTCATCGCCCCCGAACCCACCCCCGTATTCATCCGCTATTCGGGCGCGCTCGGCGCTGCTGCGGCGACGAAGTACGAAGACCGCCCTGCTGGCGAACTCGTCAAAGCCCAGCTCCGCGCGGCGCGCCTCTACGCGGTCGAAACGCCGGATGACGCGGCCTTCGTGCTGGCGGTCAACACACCCGGACGGGCGCAACGCGAACCCGCACCCGACTTTGAAAGCGTCGATACCGCCGACCGCCATCTGCCCGAGTTCGTAGACTTTATCGGGCGGATGCTGGACGCAGGAAAATCCGTTTCTGTTGCCGACATCGCCTATCCGAACGGCGCTGAAGCGCGCTTTTTTGCGATGCTGCAAACCTTGCCGCTTGCTCAACTCATCGGTTACAGCGCCTGGAACACGGCGGGCAATACGCTCGGTAGCGCCGTCGCCCTGGGCGTCGCGGGCGCTCTAGTACAAGACGCCGCCCGCTGGACCGAACTGCGTTTCAACCGCCTGGTCGACGACGCCCTCTATCAGGGTGAGGTGCGCGCCGAACTGAGCCGCGCACTCGGGCAGGTCAGCCCCTTCTATCTGGGCGCGCGGCACGCCGAAGCTGAACGGTTGCTCGGTGAGCTGCTCCAGCCCAAAGCCAGAGCCCTGTGGGACGCCCACTTCGCGGGTACGGGGTACACGCTCGAGTGGCGACCCCCGACGCTGCCGTGGCCCCGGCTCTTTACCGGACGTTTTCCCTTTACGGTAACGTGAACCGGCTCGAGACCGAAACAATTGAGACCGACGTAGCGGTCATCGGCGGCAGCTTGGGCGGCGTGGCAGCGGCCCTTGCAGCCCTGGCAGGTGGCGCGCGGGTGGTGGTAACGGAAAGCACCGACTGGCTCGGCGGTCAGCTCACCAGCCAGGGCGTGAGCGCCCCCGACGAGCACCCGCTCATTGAGCAGTTCGGCGGGACGACGCGCTACAGCGAACTGCGCGCAAGGGTGAGACGGCACTACTGCGAGCATCACGGCGCGCCCGAAACGATGCCGGACGGTCTGCCGCTAAATCCGGGCGGCGGCTGGGTCAGTCGCCTCTGTTTCGAGCCCAGGGTAGGGGTCGCGGTCATCGGTGAGATGTTGGAGCCTCACCTCGAATCCGGTCAGCTCACTGTGCTGTACCACCACACCCCAGTCGCCACCACCGTGACGGGTGGGTCACTAACGAACGTTACGCTCTGTCACTTCACACCCAGTCACGCCACGCCCAGTCACGGAAAAGGGCGCGTTCAGCTCGAAGCGCCGTTTTTCCTCGACGCCACCGACCTTGGAGACCTTCTCCCTCTCTGCGGTGCGCCGTTCGTCACCGGGGCCGAAGCGCACGCCGACACGGGCGAACCGCACGCGCCCGCTACGGCGAACCCCAGCGAGATGCAGGCGATGACCTACGGGTTTGCCGTCGAGTTTTGCCCTGGCGAGTCGCACGTTATTCCCAAACCGATGGGCTACGAACACTTTCGAGACGCCGGACTGTACACCTTGACGCTCACCAATAGCGACGGGACGCCTCGACGCTTCCAGATGTTCGGGCGCGGCGACGCGGCCGCGCTGCCCTTCTGGAGCTACCGCCGCCTGCTCGAGGCACAACTTCTTAACGTTCCGCACGACGTTGCGCTCATCAACTGGGCGAGCAACGACTACTCCCAGCGTGGTCCATTCGATGACGAGGCAGACGCCGAGGCCAAAGCGCAAGCGCTCGGATTCTTGTACTGGCTTCAGACCGAAGCGCCCCGCGACGACGACGGCACCGGTTACCCCGAACTAAAACTGCGACCCGACGTGATGGACACTGCCGACGGCCTCAGCAAAGCGCCCTATATCCGCGAGAGCCGCCGCCTGATAGCGCGCCGACGCGTGACCGAACGTGACCTCAGCGCCGCCTGTCAGCCGGGCGCGCGGGCGTCTCCCTTTGACGATGCGGTCGGCGTCGGCTGGTACCCCATCGACCTGCACCGCTGCGTCGGCAATCCGGACGTGGCCCTCTTTGAACCCACCCGGCCCTTTCAAGTTCCGCTCGGCAGCCTCCTGCCGCTCCATCCGGACAACCTGCTGGCAGCGTGCAAAAACATCGGTACCACGCACCTGAGTAACGGGGCGTACCGGCTGCATCCGGTCGAATGGGCAGTCGGTGAGGCAGCGGGCACGCTGGCAGCTTTTTGTCTAAAAGAACGGTGTGCGCCCCTCGAGGTCCTCCAAAACCGCCCCCAGCTGCGGCGTTTTCAGCTTCGTTTGCTCGAAAACGGTACTCCTGTCGCCTGGACTATAGACGTGCCGCCTGGACACCCGCACTTCGTCCCGGCCCAACTCCTCGTCGTGGCGGGCGCTATCATCCCCGGCAGCGAACGGGCGGGGCGGCTCGAGCTGCACCCAAACGCGCCCCTCGAGCGAACGGAACGTGCGGCGCTGGGGCACGCCTTTACAGCTATCCTCACCGACCTGGGCGTCTCCCCCACTCGTGAGACCTTTTCAACCTGGGCCGACGCCTGCGACACACTGGACAAAATCCTGACCCGGATTTGCTAGACTTTGCAGGTGAGTTTGTCCGACCTTGATATCCGTATCCTGGGTACGCTGCTCGAGAAAGAGCGCACCACCCCGGAAAACTATCCGCTGTCGATCAACACCCTCGTGTTGGCCTGTAACCAGAAGACGAACCGCGCGCCCATGTCTGATTATGCTCAACGCGAGGTCGAGGACGCGTTGCAAGGGTTGCGTGACCGAGGTCTGGTGAGTTCGGAGCAGGGGATGACCGAGCGCGTCGTCAAACATCAACACCGGCTGAGTGAAGCGTTCCGGCTGAGCGCCCAAGACTTCGCCGTGCTCGCCGTGCTGATGCTGCGCGGCCCCCAGACCGCCGGGGAGCTGCGCGGACGCACAGAGCGTTATGTCCACTTTTCCGACGTAGCTGCCGTCGACGCCAGCCTTATCCGCCTCCGCGACCACCGCCCGCCGCTGGCGCGTGACGAGGGCCGCTCACCCGGTCAGAGCCAGACCCGCTGGACGCATCTGCTCGGAGCCGACCCGGAGCGGCAAAAACCGAGAGCCCGGCCCGCGTTGGGACCGACCCAGACCGACGCGCCGGACACAGTGCAAGAACTGCGCGCTGAGGTTGAGGTCTTAAAGCAACAGCTGGCGCGGCTGTATGAACATCTGGGTCTGAACGACGACGTGGCCCTTTAGGTGGTAGCCTGAGCCCACAGGAGGCCGAACCGTGGGAATCTGGGAACTGCTCATTATCGTTGGGGTTATCGTGCTGCTTTTTAGCGGCAAGCGGTTGGCGCGCCTCGGGCAGGCGTTTCGGCGCTCGAAAACGGAGTATCAAGAGGGGCTCGAGGAGCCGGTAGACGCGGAATTTAGAGACCTTTCGGGGGATTCAGAGAAAGCAGAACAAAAGAGGTAGCATCCTTGTTTCGGCGGCGTCTATTAGGGTAAACCGTGGCCTAGTTATAGCGCCTTTTCCGCTTCAAGCCGGAACAAGCTCGGCGGTCACAGCGTTTGCAACGGCCCCACCGAGCCACTCGAGCACCGGCGCAGCAACAGCGTCTCCCAAGGCATGAAGCCCTGCTACTTGGTTTTCGGGAAGCCAAAAACTATCCGGTACACCCTGAAGCCTCGCGTACTCACGAGAGGTCATGTAGCGTATCTGAACCTGACTGTCAGGCTTGGCCTGAACGAGAAGCTGCTTGCTGCTTCCGCCCGTAACAGCTCGCAGACACCCGGCAACACCATCGTCACGCAGCTCGAGAGAAACAAGACCCTTACGCATACGGCGGAAACCTGTCAGATAAACGGAGTTTCCTGTTCCAACTGCTACTATCAGAGCTTTCTCGAGTCGCAAGCGGCTACCACCTCGTATGTAGGACAACTCTTTGACGAGCCTCGCGCCCTCAAACCCGTCATCGTTTTGTTCAACAATATCCTCGAGAATCTCTACTGCTCGAGAAGGGACGATCGGCAGGTCTAGAAATGCCCAATGGATATCACTATTTTCGAGGAACACTTTACGAACCGGCGCTCCCCTCAGCTCATTGGCAAGGGCCGTTTCCGCAAACACACCAGCTGACCCGTTATCAGCGTGAAGGCCGATGATAAAGACACGCACTCTGCTCTGGGGTACAAACCGACGGGCGTCGATAATAAGTAGATCGACCGCGTATCCCAGCGAAGCCAGCGATGTAAGGACGGTGCTCACGTCTCGCCCTCCGTAAGAGGTTAGCAGTCCCGGCACATTTTCGATGATGACCGCTCGAGGTTGTCGGTGCTGCGAACGAAGCTCGGCGAGCAGCCGCATAAACTCTCCCAAAGTACCGCTACGTTTCCCCGCAAGCCCTTCGCGGTTTCCGGCGAGCGACAAGTCTTGGCAGGGAAAAGACGCTGTGGCAACGTCGAACTCCGGAAGCTGACAAGCCTCTATTTCAGCTACATCCTTCACAACCAGGTCAGCTTCACCGAAGTTGCGGCGGTAGATTTGGGCTTTGCGGGCGTCGATGTCGTTGGCGAAAACACACGTCCAACCACTGTTCTCGAGGCCGAGCCGGACGAGACCAATACCGGCAAAAAATTCCGCAAACCTCACGCGCAGGAGTCGACTTCCAGAGCTTACAGACATTGGCTAGAGGCGCTTCACCTTGATGACATGCAAATTTTCTTCCTTGAAGGGTTGCTCCGATTCAGGCAGGGCGCATATGTGGTACCCAAATTTGTTGACTCCTTGAGGGCGGAACGCTTTTTGATAATAGTGATTGCCGTGATTTGAACCGTCAGTGATAATCAGACCACTTTCGGACGGCATTCTTTCTAGCACAGTAAGCAAAAAAGGTTTTGCCAAAACAAGCACGCCGCTTCCGCCTTCTCCCATACTGTCTCTTCGGTAAAACAAGACATCTATGCGCTCGAGTGCCTTTACTCCACGTCTCGCGTCATCTGAAATCAGGCGAGCATTGGGTAACTGCTTACTCCTTTGTGACATCAAAGATGTAAACTCGGTTTTTAGGCGCGGGCTAGGGTCACAAAAGATGACTTCATTAACATAGTTGTTCAGTAGCTCGAGTGGGCGCAGAAGATCGTTATTGCTGCAAGGGTAGAAGGCTATCTTGGTTATTGGCATCTCCTAGAATTCGCTGCTTTTCATAAGCTTCGTCAATTTTTAAGCTGCTAACAAACTCGAACCAATTATTCAAAAAATCGTAGAAGCCAGCTGGTGTTGTTGCCAGATATGCGTATCCCTCTTTGGAAACTGAAGCTTCTTTTATGGCTTTCTTCAGAGCCTTGACTTCTTTCCCGTTTTGACCTTCTAACGCATCAGCACATAACTGTCTTAAAGCTTCATCTACTCTTGTGAACTCAAATTTTCTCTGCAAGAAAACTATCTGACCAATCTCGTATCGCCCAGATGAAACTCTCTTCGGCAAGAAGGCAATATTGCTGTGTGCAAGAGCATTTCTAAGGTGTTGGAGAAAATCTTTCACAGTGAACAGCTTATCTGGGTTTTTTACGAAGTCTTCAAGGCGCTGATAACGATAGTTGACTTCATTTTCCCACTCATTGGGCTTACCTTGCCATTCACCGTAGAACCATACATTTTCTCTGTACAGCTTGTGGAATTCTAAAAAGTTTAGCGCTAACGAGTCATTGAATTCGTCATAACTTTCTTTGTACTCTTCCCTCTTTTTATCGCCTGTTGCATCACTGGCATATAACCGCTCATAGGTCATGCTTATGCCCGCTACAGCTAGAGCAATCATATGAGTAACTTCTCTATCTCTTCCCGGATGCTTATCTAACTTATAACTATCATTCAAAATTCTTCCACATTTCTCTGGGAACATTTTGAACAGGTGTTTGTACGAAGACATAAAGCATCATAACAAAACTTGAGAAATAATCCCTTGCGATATAGTGGGGAGCTGAGCTTGTTAATCAGCTTTACTGTTTGGAGTTTTTTAATGTCTGGCAAAGTTGGTTTTGTAAGTCTGGGCTGCCCCAAAGCCCTCGTCGATAGCGAACGTATCCTCACCCAGCTCCGCGCCGAGGGTTACAGCGTCGTCCCGAGTTATAACGACGCAGACGTGGTGGTCGTCAACACCTGCGGTTTTATCACCCCGGCGGTCGAAGAGTCTCTGGGCGCGATTGGCGAAGCTTTGGAGCACAACGGTAAGGTCATCGTTACGGGTTGCCTGGGCGAACGTCCGAATGAGATTATGGAACGTCACCCAAGCGTGCTGGCGATTACCGGACACGCGGACGTAGACGGCGTAATGGCAGCGGTTCACGAAACCCTGCCGCCCGACCAAAACCCCTTTACCAGCCTCGTCCCGCCGCAGGGCGTCAAGCTCACGCCGCGCCACTACTCGTATCTCAAAATAGCCGAAGGCTGCAACCACAAGTGCGCGTTTTGCATCATCCCGCAGATGCGCGGCTTGCAAGTTTCCCGTGACGCGGGTGACGTTTTGTACGAGGCGTACCGGCTGGTGGCGAGCGGCACCAAAGAGCTGCTCGTGATTGCCCAGGATTCTTCGGCTTATGGCTCGGATATTCGGCACCGGGAAAGTGAGTTTCAGGGGCGGCAGGTCGGCGCGCACCTCGTCCCACTCGTTACCGAACTCGCCGACATGGGCGTGTGGGTACGGCTCCATTACGTCTACCCGTATCCGCACGTGCGTGAGCTGATCCCGCTGATGGCGGAAGGCAAGCTGCTCCCTTACCTGGATGTGCCGCTCCAGCACGCGAGCCCAAAGATTCTCAAGGCGATGCGGCGACCGGGCGGGGCGAAAAGTCATCTGGAGACTATCCGGTCGTGGCGCGACATATCGCCGGAGCTGGCGATTCGCTCAACCTTTATCGTAGGTTTTCCCGGTGAGACTGAGGACGACTTTCAGCAACTACTGGATTTTTTGCAAGAGGCGAGGCTCGAGCGCGTCGGCGCATTTACCTACAGCGAAGTACCGGGCGCGGTGGCGAACAGCTTTGCGGGTCAGGTTCCTGAAGAGGTCAAACGGGAGCGGTTCGAGCGGTTGATGGGGGCGCAGCAAGAGATCAGCCTGGAGATCAACCGGGCCAAGGTCGGGCGAGACGTAGAGGTCATCGTGGACAGCTACGGCGAGCTGCCCGGTGAGGTCGTCGGGCGCGGCAAGGCCGACGCGCCGGGTATCGACGGTACGGTTCTCGCAGTCGGCGACGGAACAGTCAAGATCGGTGATGTAGTTAAGGTCAAAGTCACCGGCGCGACCGCGTACGACCTCTCCGGCGACGTGGTGGGGCCGGTAGCGTGGCGGCCCAACGTTCTGACGATGGCCTGATCCGTCGGAAACACAGTTCGATTACAGCGGACACCCCTAGAGCGCCCTCTTACTTTAACCAGGTTCGGCTTGTGCAAATTTCCACACTCGAGTCCATACGCCTGTAAGCGCCCTTCGGGTTCCTTCACCGCGTGACCTTTAACCGTCCCCGACTCGAAGCTGCCCCTACGGTTGGGTAGGGAGCCACGCTTACGAAAAACTCTGTACACAACGGGGCGTCGGATCACGCAGTGCTTATCGCGCTGCTCGTAGAGAGTTATGAAACGTCGTACCGGGGCTCGAGCCTTAAAGTCAGACGGCGTTACCGCAAGCTGATCGTCGCGCTCGGGAAGCTCGAGGGTGGGCACGTTCAGATCATCCCCGCCAACGATGAGGAGCTGGTACCCGCGCGGGCTGAGGCGGCTCAGCGGTAGCGGTTCAGTCGCGCCTCCCCAGGACGTCTGCGATAAAAGCTGTTTTCGCTTCGGTATAGGCGAAACGATCCGTTTTATGGGCTGCTACCAGATTGACCTTTAGTTTTCGGTACCTCTCGGCGAGTTCCGGGTGAGACCGGAGACGATCACGAAACTCGAGGATCAATTGCCACGGCTCACCACCGTACACGACCAGATGGAGGTGATGGGTACGAACACCTTCAGGCCAGCGGAGCAAAAAACGCCGGTCGGAAAGTGTTGCGTTAAATTCCGGCGAAGTGTCCCAGCCAACCGCGCACAGAGGCTCCAAGAGTGCGTCCGCCGCCGCCATCGACGCTACGCCGCCGAGCATATCGATCACCGGTTTCGCGTCCAGTCCGGGAACAGCCGTACTGCCGGTGTGTTCGATGGCGATAAAATGCGACCCGGAAACGGTGAGGAGCCGCGTTTTTTCTTCCTCGAATAGTCTCGGCCACTCCAGATTAGCAGGCTCGAGGATGATGTCGTCAGTCACGCGGCACCCTACCACGGACCCGTGCTAGTTCGGTGCGGTAACGTGGCTGAGGTAGAACTTGAATCTTTACTCTATCGGCAATTTTTAGAGCGAACGCTTCAGCATGAGCGTCAGGGTGTGGTCGGGGCCGCCAGGTGCCGTACGCCGCAACATCTCATCTGCCGAGACGAGTTCCATCCCGGCATCTTCGCGCTGCTCGAGCAAGCTCAAGTCCCCGTCGAAAGGCCACAAAAACGCGTGCAAGGTAAATTTCAGGTCGCGGAACTGCCCGTTATACTCACCCAAATGAGTGAGAGACGTGGGTGACAGTGAGACGAACAGCTCTTCTCGGGCCTCTCGGACAACCGTTTGCAATGGCGTTTCCCCTGTTTAGATAGCGCCCCGAAAAAGCCCCACGGCAGCGGTTTGTGACCGCGCCGGTCCTGCACCAAGATGCGGCCTGACCCCCTGTCAAGAGGTACCAGAACCGCATTTCGGATGAGCTTCACAAGATTTTCGACAAAAACGACTTCGTACGCTCCTCTTGCGGGTTGGTAAAAAAGTGTTCAGGTGAACCGACCTCGACGATCTGACCACGGTCCATAAAGATCACGCGGTCGCCGACCTCGCGGGCGAAGCCCATCTCGTGCGTCACCACGATCATGGTGATGCCCTCTTTGGCCAGGTTGACCATGACCTCTAGGACCTCGCCGATGACCTCGGGGTCTAGCGCCGAGGTGGGTTCGTCGAACAGCATCACTTTGGGTTCCATCGTCAGCGCCCGAGCAATCGCCACACGCTGCTGCTGCCCGCCCGAGAGCTGACCCGGATATTTGTCCGCCTGTTCGGGGATACCGACTTTTTCGAGAAAGTACCGGGCGCGCTCCTCAGCTTTCGACCGCTTCCACTTCCGCACGCGGATGGGGGCCAGCGTGATGTTTTCCAATACGGTCAGGTGCGGAAACAAGTTGAACTGCTGAAAGACCATCCCGGTTTCACGGCGAATCTGGTCGATCTTTTTGACGTCGTCGGTCAGCTCGACGCCGTCGACGGTGATCTTGCCCTCCTGGTGTTCCTCCAGGCGGTTGACGCAGCGGATCAGGGTCGATTTGCCCGACCCCGACGGTCCGATCACGACTACCACTTCGGCTTTGTTGACCGACAAGCTGACGTCGCGCAGCACGTGAAACTCACCGAACCATTTGTTTAGACCTTCGATCTCGATAATTTTTTGCGCGCCCGCCGGGGCGTCGGCGCGGACGCTGACGCCCTCTGCGGTGTTTGCCGGGATAACGGTCACGGGTGTGGTCATAGGTCTCCTCAAGGGGTGGTCTAGAAGGTGGAGTGTCTAGCGCGTCCCTACGCCGAGTTCTTTCTCGAGCTGCTGACTTGCGCGGCTCATCCGGAAGGCGAAGTACCAGTAAGTCAGGGCCAGGAACAGGCTCAGCTCGAGCCTCACCCCACCTTGCACCTGCAACGACGCCGGTTGCTGCGCGACGATGTTGTGAATCTGGAAAAAGTCTTGCAAGCCGACGATCAGGACCAGCGAGGTGTCTTTGAACAAACCGATAGACTGGCCTACGATAGCCGGGATTACCGCTTTAAGCGCCTGCGGCAAGACGATCAGCCGCATCGACTGCCACGCCGAAAGCCCGAGCGCCCGCGCCGCCTCACCCTGACCTGTGGCGACCGCTTGCAGACCGCCACGTACGTTTTCCGCCATATACGCCGACGAAAAGAGCGTGAGCGCGACGAGCGCCTTTGTCAGCGCGTCGATACGGTCGGAGTCGATATTCAGGAGCAGCGGAACCATCAGCGAGGCGATGTAGAGCCAGGTGATAAGCGGCGCGCCCCGGACGACCTCGATAAAGGCGATGCAGACGTATTTGATGGCGGGCAGGCGGCTTTTGCGGCCGAGCGCCAGGGCGATACCGAGCGGGAAACTCACCGCGATACCGACGACCGACAAGATCAGCGTCAGCATAAAACCGCCCCACTCACGGGTCGGCACGACGCGTAAGCCGCCACCGCGCGTTCCGGGTACCCCGAGCAGCAGAGAGAACGCTATCGGCAAGGCGGCCAGCCACGCCCACATCATCCCGACCAGGATGCGGGGTTGCGCGAGCCCCAGCGCGTAACCCGCTACGCCCGACACGCTGACCGCGACCCAACCCCAGCGCACGCCCTCCCAGTAGAGGAGCGCCAGCACGGTCAGCACCAGCACGAGCGCGAAAAGCTGAATAAAGACGCCGCGGACGATTCGCCCCACGCCGTCACTCGAGGCTCCGGCGGTCGCGCCGAGAAGCGCCATCAGCATCGCCGCCGCCGACAGGGGCCGCCAGAGCAAGTCCGGCGGATAACGGTAGACCGTAAAGAGTTTGAGGTTGTTCCACAGCTGCTGCCACGACGCTGCGAAAAAAACCCAGGTCAAGAGCTGCCAGAGCACGTAGGCAACGACCCCGGCGATCACGACCGTCGCCACGGTGCTTACAAACGAACCGAACAGGTTGCGGCGCAGCCACGCGGACAGACCCGTTTGACCGAGGGGGGGACGGCGCGCCTCGATCACCGTTCGACCAGCGCAAACCGGGCGTTGACGAGGTTAAGTAAAAAAGCGAAGATAAAGCTCACCAGCAAGTAACCTCCGATAATAATTACGATAATCGGCACCGTCGCCCCGGTCTGGTTGCCGATAATTCTGCCGATAGCGAAAAAGTCGACAAAGGTAATCAGCAGCGCCAGCGACGAGTTTTTGATGAGGTTCAGGTACTGGCTTAAGAGGGGCGGCAAGATGATCCGGAGCGCCTGCGGAAACACGACCAGGCTAAAGGTCAGGTTGTCGCTCAACCCGAGTGATTTCGACGCTTCGCGCTGTCCCTTGTTAACGGCCTGAATGCCGCCGCGGACGATCTCGGCGATAAACGACGCCGTGTAGATGACCAGGCCGAGCAGCAACGCCAGAAACGGCGCGGAAAGCTGCACCCCGCCCTCGTAACTGGTCAGCGGAATCGTTGGGAAGCTGGCGACCAGGGGGCCGCTTGGCAGGACGGCTAGGTTCGTTTCGACCGGCTCGGGTTCGTCGGCAGCGGATTCGGCGGCGTCGTCGGCACCTCCGCCGAATAGATCCGACGGGCTGGTGGTGTCGCGTTGGGCGCTGCTACCGCCACCGAAAAGCGACGCCGGGCTGCTGGTGTCGCCGCCCGCACCCCTGCCCTCATCCTCTGTTTCGGCAGGAGCCGCGACCGCTGCGAGTTGCGCCTCGGAGCTGAACTGCGGAATCCGAAACTGACCCGCACGGTCGGCAGTGAGGGTGCTCTCGAAGTCTTCGACGGTGAGGCGTACGGGAATACCGTTGAAACCTCCCTGATCGGGGTTCTCGAGGTTACGCTCCTCGTCCTGATCGTATTCGCCGTTGCCGTTGCGGTCACGGTAAACGAGACCGGACGAAGGGAAGTTGAGATAGTGAATACCGAGCCCCTGCGCCGCGTCAGGATCCGCAAAGGTGACTTCGGCCGCACTGAACTGGCGCTCTCTCAGCGCCGAAAAACGAAAGGTGCTCTGCACCCGCCGCCGCGACTCGACGATATTTTGCGTATTTTGGGTTAAGACGCCCTCTGGAATTTCGATACGCACCCTCGAGTAGGGGAGCGCCCGTTCACCCGCGTTACGTACGCCGTTACCGTCGGCGTCGACAAAAACCGTACCACGCCCGCGGTCGGCGGTGAAATCGGTGGTGGTAGCTTCGGGTAATGACCCCGACGAAAGCGGAAACCCGATACCGGCGACGACAGCCGCTGCCAGCAGCGGCCACAACCAGGCGTTGCCGGGACGTTCCTGACGGCGCAGCTGCCCACGCCGTAGTAGATAGAGCGCCACGAAAACGACCAGCGCGCCCAACAACCACGGTATCCAAGCCGAAAAGGTGTAGCTCGCATAAAGCCATGGAAGCGCCAGCCCCACCTGACTAAAGTAACCGCCCAGCGGCAACTCGACGGGGTTGCTGATAAGGGGCGGCAGCGGGACCAAGATAGCGTAAAACCAGAACACCAGCTGTACTGCCAAAGGTGTGTTACGAATCGTTTCAATATAGACGAGCGCCAGACGGCCTAGAAGCCAGTTTTTCGATAACCGCATAACGCCGATCAGGATACCCAAAAACGTCGCCAGCACGACCCCGACGAGCGCCACACGTAAGGTGTTGAGCACACCGACCATAAGCGCCCGCGCGTAGGTGTCGCTGGTGCTGTAGCGAATCAACGATTCGCCAATAGGGATACCGGCCCGCGAACCCAGAAAGCCGAAACTAGCCGGAATCCGTGAACGCTCGAGGGCGTTGGTGACGTTGAAATAGAGAATCAGGACACCTAAAACGAGCGCGCCCACAAAGATAAGTTGTGCCAGCACGCCCAATATCTTGACGTTACGGTAAAAAGGAATACGTTCGCGCGAGGTTTCCTGCGTCTGCGTACGCGTCGTCATCTGCACCTCCTCTAAAAAAAATAGGGGTGGCTAAGCCACCCCTGGTCGAAACTATAGGTTAGCGGAAGGGCATTCCGTAGAGGAGCCCGCCTTCACTCCACTGCGCGTTGAGACCACGCGGGATATCGAACTGCGTATCCGGGCCTAAACTGCGGTTGTAGATTTCGCCGTAGTTACCGACCGCGGCAATCGCGTCGCGGATGGCGGTCGGCTCGAGGCCCAACTGCTGCACTGGCTCCGGCTCGACGCCGAGTAGACGCTGCACATCCGGAATCTGTGAGTTGGCAGCCTGGTCTTCAACGTTGTCCATCGTAATACCGTACTCTTCAGCGCCGAAAAGCCCGTAAAGCACCCAGCTCACCACGTCGTGCCACTGGCTGTCGCCTTGCAATACGGCGGGCGCGAGCGGCTCTTTGGAGATGGTCGCCTCTAAAATCTGGTGGGCGGCGGGGTCTTGCAGGGTCGGCAGGTAGCTCGCCAAACCCGACTTGTCGGTCGTCCAGGCGTCTACCGCGCCCTGGTCGTAGGCGCGTACCAATTGGTCGGGCTGCTCGAAGATGACGGGTTCGTACTGAATATCGAGCGCGCCCATCACGTCGGCTAGGTTGAGTTCGGTAGTGGTACCGGACTGAACGCCGATACGCAAACCCTCGAGGTCGGTAAGTTCAGCGATACCTGCGTCGCGGCGCACCATAAAGCCCTGACCGTCGAAAAAGTTGGTCGGCGCGAAATCGAGGCCAACGTCGGTGTCGCGGCTGCTGGTCCAGGTGGTGTTACGGATCAGCACATCGACCTCACCGGTCTGAACGGCAGTAAACCGCTCCTGCGAGGAGAGCGAGCGGAAACGTACCGCTTCGGCGTCGCCTAAAACGGCGGCGGCGATGGCGCGGCAAAAATCGGTGTCGAAACCGGTAAACTCGCCCGCTTCGTTGACACTACCGAAACCGGGCAGCTGGTCGTTGACGCCGCAAATGAGTTCACCGCGTTCTTTGACCTCGGCGAGTTTGCCGCCACCCTGGGCAAAAGCGCCTCCCAAAAGCAGCGTGCTGACGAGTGTTAGACAGATCCATGGTCGCATCAGTTCTCCTCCAAATAGGGTCTTGCAGATATCTTGTGGTGCAGTTGAGCCGGGAAAGGCTTCCTGCAATATACCTGTCCGGACGGTGGCTTGTAAAGAACTTGGGAGGGCTCGAGCCTCGGCGATTACCTTTTGGTACGTTCGTTAAGAGCAAAACCGGGCTACTGTACGCTGTTGGGTGAACCGGAAGTACTTGACAAGAGGACACCGCGCAACGCGGCAACCGGCCCTTGCCGAGGTATCAGCCGAGGTGAAGTGACCCGTCTTGCAAATATTTAGTCATGGTTTGTTGCAAACTCTAGACCGTGTTGACTCTGTCTGCTCCCGAATCCGGTTTTTACCGTTCTGAGAGAGGCTAGTGGCAAGGGTTAAGGAAGCAAGCTACTTTTGGTAATAACATACTTGACGCACAAAGCTTTTAGGCGTGCAATGTAGTTATGAACGAAGAAACGCTGCCCACCACGCTATTAGGAGCTGTTGACTACTTCAAAAATGAAGACATAGCCCATGACTTCGTGGTTGGTCTGCGTTGGCCCGATGGCGTCAAGTGCTCGGCGTGCAGCTCGTCTGAGCTGTACTACATCTCTACCCGCAAGGTGTGGATGTGCAAGGACAAAACTTGCTCCGAACACGGCAAGCGGTTCTCTGTTAAAAAGGGCACCATCTTTGAAGATAGCCCTATCAAGCTCGGCAAGTGGCTCCCGGCTATCTGGATGATAGCGAACAATAAAAACGGCAAAAGCTCTTATGAACTGTCTCGAGACTTAGGCGTTACCCAAAAAACCGCATGGTTTATGCTTCACCGCATCCGCTTAGCCATGCAGACAGGCACGTTTGAAAAACTGAGCGGCACCGTAGAGGCTGACGAGACGTTCATCGGCGGCTTGGCTAAGAACATGCACAAGGACAAGCGCGAAGAGAAGATAAAAGGGCGCGGTGCTGCGGGAAAGGCCGTCGTGATGGGTCTACTCGAGCGTAAAGGCGACGTGCGCGCCGGGGTTATCCCGAACACGACTAAGGAAACCCTGCACGGCGAAGTGCATAAGCATGTAGAGAGCGGTTCACAAGTCTACACAGACTCCTTTCCGGCTTACAAAGGTTTACACAGTGACTACGTGCATGAGATGGTAGACCACGCCGTCACCTATGCAAACGAGCAGGCTCACACAAACGGCATCGAGAACTTTTGGAGCCTGTTAAAGCGTTCGGTTAAGGGTACTTACGTGAGCGTAGAGCCGGAGCGTCTCACGCGCTACGTTGACGAGTAAGCCTTCCGGTTCAATCACCGCAAGGGGCAAGACGCTGACCGCTTCCAGAAGGTTGTGAAAGGTGTGAGCGGGCGCAAGATAACATACGAAGAGCTTACTGAGGACAAAGCAAAGCGGGGCGGTTAAGCCCTATTCACGGGCTCTCTGCCCAAATTGCCTAAATACATCATTCATGACCGAGTTGGGGGGGCGTTTAGGCCAAATCTGATGGGTGTAAATATAAGGCAGATGCACGTCAGAGTTCTTGTCATCTATGAGATACATCAACCGACCCATACCCGCCTTGCCCTTAAGTGTAGGACAGGCGAAGTAGAGCTTCCTGAAGTCAAACCCAGCCTCATATTCAACTGAGTTGTACTGTTGCTGACAAATATCTTTGATAGCGGCGTTGTAGTTTCTCGCCATTTCAATAGGAGGTCTTGGGTCATACCCCGCGATACCTACAAAGTCCGCTATCAATTGTTCAAGTAAGCCTACGCCCTTTTCATTCCTACGGTAATGTGTCCTCTTTAGTTCTTAGTTGTTTGTAAGAACGCTCAAAAGGTTCAGAAAGGATGAGGTTATAATTCGCGGAGCCGTTGGAGGACATTGTCTTGAGTTACAACTATACCACCTTCCCCCGCCTTGAATTCTTTAAGAACGTTAGCTATCTCAGTCCTATAGCCTTCGTCCTCTTCTTCGACCTTGTCAAGTACGGTGTTAACAAATTTCCAAACCGCTACTCTATACTGCAAGATTGCATCAGTAGGAGCGGTAAGAAGCCTAACTCTGAAGCGAACCTGCCTCATCAGGCTTGGCTTTCCTTCTAAAGCCTTGTATACCGAAGTTGTGTACATCTATCTCTTTCTCTTCGTTTGAAAAAGATGACCAGTTTCTCTCAATATCATCAGCTCTTTCGTACAGCTTAGCCGCCACATGTGATAACTCTGAAGTCGGAGCAGACTCACTCCTTTTCCCTCCTCTCTTCAGCGGCAAATCGAACTTAAAACCAGCTAACGTTGCGGCGTCCATTTCTACCCCCTGACGTGATCAATTTAGTTACTTTCTTCGCTTGTCTGTTTGCTACCACTCGGCACATCAAGCTCTTTTTTGGCCCCCTCTTTTACCTCACTCTTCGTTACCTTCAAAAGCTGACGCGTTAGACTTCTGAACTTTTCAAACGGACATGTTGACACTTAAAGCCCAGAGCATGTTGGCCTCGTCGAGGTCTTTATCCGCTACCAAGTCAGGCAAGAGCACACGTGAGCCCACCAGAGTGACGGGCTGCAACACACCGGCAACCAATGTTAAAAGAAAGAGGAGCCACAGCTCGAGTCCGCCTAGCGAGTACAGTAACGGAATCAAACCGATAACAAGCGTCCACAGCGCGTTGTCCAGACCCATAATTAAGCGGGGTTGGAAGCGGTCGATGAGCGAGCCCGAAGCCATTCCGGTAACGATGGCAGGGAGTTGCAACGTCAGGAAAATCCCGGCGGTGATGGTGCCTGAGCCCGTAGTTTGCAAAACGAGCCAGGGCAAGGCGATAAAGGTCATGGCGTCGCCGAAGAGAGAGAGCAACTTGGCTGCCCAGAAGCGGCCGAAGACAGGGTAGCGTCGCTAGTAGACCGAAAGTTCTCAGGGGGTTAGAAGCCATATCACGCCACCCTAGCAAGCGCCGAGCCCACTCGCGTCAGTCTTTGGCCTGAGAAAGGGCAGCTCACGGTTGCGAGCTGCCCCGGTGCCGACGGAGAATCGGCAGTTACGCCATATCTAAGCCGAGGTCTGCGCCATCGAAGACTGCTTTTGTAACGCCTCAGCCTCGGCTTCGGCCTCTTCACGCGCCTCGAGCTTCGCCTTGATGCGTTTTAAGACCGTGGTCTCCTCCAAGGCCCGCTGGTCCAGAACACTGCGGATATCCTGAATCTGCCTTTCCACACCGGGAATCACGATCTGCTCGAGAGCGTTGACGCGGCGGCTGGTCTTTTTGATCTCTTCACCGACTAGGCGGAGGCGCGTTTCAGTCGCCGCGACCTGAATAAGCGCCTCGGTCAGCGCCCGAAACTGCGCGGCGGCGTCTAAGGTGCGCGCCCCCGCCCCGACCGGCGAAAAGGGGAGTTTTTTGTCGAACTCGGGTGGTTGCACCTGCGGCACCTTGACGCCGAAGAGGTTTTGCACCTTGATGTCGAGCTCGAGCGACTTGTCCCCCGCCAGACTGAGGCTTTCGACCGCTTCGGGTCCGTCCCACGCCTTGGCTAAAAAGAGGCTGAAGTACGCCTCGCGGCTGCCCTCGTTGAGCGCCCGCCGCGCCTTGAGCGATTCCTGTACCAGGCTAAAAAACTCACCGATCAGCGCGTCGCGTTTGCGTTTCAAGAGGTCGGCCCCACGGTTCGCCAGTTTGAGCTGGTCGCGCCGCTGAAGCAGATTAGAACGGGTCGGTGCAATCGTTTCAGCCATCTGCGCCTCCGGTTACGCCCCCCACAGCTCGTCCATCTTGGCTCCGTAGTATTTGTCGATCTGGTCGCGTGACAGGCGCGTCAGCTCCGACTTCGGCAGGGTTGAGAGAATGCTCCAGGCGATATCGAGCGAGTATTCAATGCTCCGGTCTTCGGATCCCTGATCGACGAACTTTTTCTCAAACGCGTCGGCGAACTTGAGGTACAGCTTGTCGTTTTCGGAGAGCGCGTCCTCACCCGTAATCGCCACCAGACGCCGGAGGTCGAGACCGTTGGCGTAGGCGGATTGCAGCTGGTCGGCAATATTTTTGTGGTCGGCGCGCGTTTTACCCTTGCCGATGCCGTTGTTCATCAAACGCGAAAGGCTCGGGCCGGGGTTGATAGGTGGGTAAATCCCCTGGTTGTGCAGGTTGCGCGCCAGGTAGATCTGACCTTCGGTGATGTACCCGGTCAGGTCAGGGATCGGGTGCGTTACGTCGTCATCGGGCATCGACAAAATCGGCAGCTGCGTGACCGAACCTTTGCGGCCCTCGACGACCCCGGCGCGTTCGTAGATCGACGCCAGGTCGGTATACATGTAACCGGGGTAGCCGCGGCGACCCGGAATCTCCTCACGCGCGCCGCCGATCTCCCGGAGCGCCTCGCAGTAGTTGGTCATGTCGGTGAGAATAACCAGCACATGATAATCGTGCTCGAACGCGAGGTATTCGGCGGCGGTCAGCGCCATCTTCGGCGTCAGTAGCCGCTCGACGGCGGGGTCGTCGGCTTTGTTGAGAAACAGCACCGAGCGGGCGAGCGCGCCCGTGCGCTCGAACTCTTTGGTGAAGTAGGTGATCTCGCGCTGGGTTACACCCATCGCCGCGAAGACCACAGCGAACTCGGAACCTTCACCGAGCACTTTGGCTTGACGGGCGATCTGGGCCGCCAGTTCGTTTGCCGGAAGACCCGAACCCGAAAAAATCGGCAGCTTCTGACCCCGGACGAGCGTAATCAGCGTGTCGATAGTCGAGATACCGGTTTGGATAAACTCCTCGGGTTTTTGCCGCGCAACCGGGTTGATGGGCGCGCCGCCGATAGGGAGGCGTTTGTCGGCGACGACCGGGGGTAGACCGTCGATGGGTTCACCGATACCGTTGAAACGGCGACCGATCATCTCGCGCGAAACGCCGAGGCGCGCCACGTCTTCGACGAGCCAGACCGTGGTGCTCGAGAGGTCGATACCCGAGGGTTCCTCGAACACCTGAAGCACCGTCACTTTGTCCGAAACCTCAATCACCTGACCACCGCGTTCACGCCCGGAGGCGTCTTTGATACGGACGATGGCGTTGTAGGCCAGGTCGGGCGCGTTTTGCAGGTACAGAAGCGGTCCTGAGATATACGAGACCTCGCTGTACTCTTTTTTCATCAGCTTCTTGGTCGGTTTGTTTTCTGCCGATTTGGTTTCTTTTGTCGTAGCCATGTCTCCCCTCCTTACGCGGCGACCGCGAAGGCGTTGCCGAGTTCTTTAAGCGTCTCGTCTTTGTAGGCTTCAAACTCGTCTTCCGGAACGTAGCGCGAACGGCTGACCTTTTCGACCACCGGGTCTTTAAGGATGTCGTCGACGGTCGCGCCACCATCGAGCGCACGCCGCGCCTGATCGTTAAGCGTGGTCATCATCTGCAACATGCCGTAGGCTTTGGGCATCGAACACGAAGCGTCGACGGGGTCGAAACCGTTTTGCTGCAAAAAGTCCTGACGCAAGATGCGGCCCACTTCGATCACCAGACGTTCCTGATCTTGCAGCGCGTCCGGACCGACAAGCTGAACGACCTCTTGGAGCTCGGCTTCGCGCTGCAACAAGTTGACGGCGCGGTTACGAAGCTCGCTGTAGTCTTCAGCGACGTTTTCGGCGTACCACTCTTCGAGAATACCCGTAAAGAGCGAGTATGAACGGTTCCAGTTGATCGCCGGGAAGTGGCGGCGGCGGGCTAGGGACGCGTCGAGCGCCCAGAAACAACCGGTAATCCGCAGGGTGGCCTGTGTTACGGGTTCGGAGAAGTCGCCACCGGCAGGTGAGACCGCGCCAATAATCGACACTGCGCCCTGTTCACCCGCGAGCGTGGTGACGCGGCCGCCGCGTTCGTAAAAGGCAGCCAGACGTGAGGCGAGGTACGGCGGGTATCCCTCTTCAGCGGGCATCTCCTCGAGCCGTGAGGAGATTTCGCGGAGCGCCTCGGCCCAACGCGAGGTCGAGTCGGCCATCACCGAGACGGCGTAACCCTGGTCGCGGAAATACTCGGCGAGCGTAATTCCCGTATAGATCGAGGCTTCACGCGCGGCGACCGGCATGTTCGAGGTGTTGGCGATCAGCACGGTGCGGTGCATCAGCGGGTTGCCGGTCTGGGGGTCCTCGAGTTCGGGAAACTCGACGAGTACGTCGGTCATCTCGTTGCCGCGTTCGCCGCAACCCACGTAGACCACGATGTCGGCGTTGCCGTATTTAGCAATCGACTGCTGCGTAACGGTTTTACCCGAACCGAACGGTCCCGGAATGGCAGCCGTACCGCCCATAGTGAGCGGAAAGAGTACGTCCAGGATCCGCATCCCGGTCAAAAAGGGCGTGACGGGATCGAGCTTTTGCTCGACCGGGCGCGCTTGACGTACGGGCCAAGGGTGGTAGAGCTTGAGTTCAGTCCCGTCCTCGAGAGTGCCGATCACGTCTTCAACGGTGTACTCGCCCTCGTCAGCAAGTGTTTTGATCTTCCCCGATTTGTTCGGGGGGACCAAAATCTTGTGCGTAAACGAAAACTCGGGCACTGTCCCGACGGACTGCCCACCCTTAACCTCATCACCGACCTTCGCAGTCGGGGTAAAGGGCCACTTCTGCTCACGTGAAAGCGAGTTGACGTTGATGCCTCGGTCGATATAGGTACCCGAAGCTTCGTTGATCTTGTCGAGCGGACGCTGAATACCGTCGAAGATACCGTTGAGCATCCCCGGCCCGAGTTCGACGGCGAGCGGTAGGTCGGTCGAGATAACGGGTTCGCCAATCGTCAGACCACCGGTATCTTCGTAAACCTGAACGAACGCGGTGGTGCCGTCCAGACGAATAATCTCTCCAACCAGACTTTCTTTACCGACGCGTACGATGTCGAACATACGCGCGCCCATCATCCCTTCGGCGATCACTGCCGGGCCGGAGATACGCTGAATTGTTCCTTCGATAGCCACAGTTCCTCCTGTAGGTTTGGTTTGTTTTAAGTGTAAACCGCGCCGCTACGAGCCGCGCGGTTTCAGGGTGCAATCCTCGGACCGCAACCGAGCGCGCTCACATCTCTAGAGGCAGGGTATCTAGCACCGAAAACGGGATTACTCGAGCTTCACATCAAAACCGATGGCGCTGCGGACGAGTTGTTTCATATAGTCCGTGGCGTCAGCGCTTTCGTTAAAGGCCGCGCCCAGGCTCGGCATACTTAAGAGCACCGGCAGCTCGCGTCCCCGCATCGCCCGGGCCGACGAGCGGTTCGGGTCGGGAACGAGCGCCTCATCGACCGCGACCAGCCCGTAGCCGTCCAACTCGATAATCTCTTCTAAAGCGTCCTGCGCGCCGTCCGCGTCAGTTTCGCGTACCTCTACCCCGGCCAGCCGGAAACCAGTCGCGGTTTCGCTGTCGGTCAGCACGATCATCTTAGGCATAACCGAGCTCCTGTTCTAACTGCTGCCGCGGCACGCCGTAATATTTGCCCCGCGCTAGCAGGCGTAGTCGAGCCGTTTCAGTCTCCTTAAGGCGCAGGTAGTTGAGCACCACCCCGACGCCGAGCGGGTCACGCAGGGCGAGCTGGCGAGCCTGACGGTCCAGACTTGTCCGCAACGTCTCCTCGGCGCGGCTAAGGTCGTCCGTTTCAGCGACCGCGGCAAAGGAAGTGTTGGCAAGCATCTGTGTGTCCCCGCTCAGGAGCGCGTCGAACGTTGCGCGCCCTACCTCTTTGCCCCCTTTGATAAACAGCGCCTCGGCTTGTGCGGCGTCGGTAGTGGAGCCGCCCCCGTCACCTGCGCCGCGCAGCTTGAGAGCCGTACGGACGTTGGTCACGTCGATTTCACGCTGGATATAGCGTTTGAAGTCGGCCGGGAACCCCCCTTTGGCGACCTCCTGCCGTAAGGCGTCGTAGTAGGCGCGGTCGAGGGTCAGCTCGAGCTCGTAGAGGTCGCCGTCCGAGCTGTACGCAGCGACCGCGCGGGTAAACGCCCCGCCGAGCGGATGTCCGGTCACGGCCACCGCCTGCGCCGCTGCGGGCAGGTCGCTCGCCTGCGCGATAGCTTCCAAAACCGCCGGTTTTAGCTCACCGGCGGGCAGCAGGCCCGCCTGCACATCTTCAGGGTCACGGCCCGCGCTTTTAGCACGAGCAATGGTTTTGAGGTTGCCGAGGTCGTAGTGGAGCAAAAGCACCCTGAGCAGCCGTTCGGGCAACCCATCGGCCACGTTTAGCAGCGTCCGGGTGGTGGTGTAGAAGTTGCGTGCGAGCGCCTCGTCTACAGTTTTGAGGTCGCTCCCGTAACGCGCCTGCGCCTCTTCGACCTCACGCGAATAGGTGGTCTGGGCAAGGGAACTAAGAAAGGCCGGAAAGTCCGAATCTGTGAGCGCGTCGCTATAAAACGCGTCGCCGAGCAGTTTCGCTTTAAGGCCGCGGACGCGGGCGTTGATATAACCGAAGTCCGAGGGCATCCTAAGCCTCCGGCTGCGTAGAGGGGGCTCCGAGCAGCTTGGAAACCTCCGACGCCAGCTCCTCTCGAGCGGACCGCAGGCGGTCGAAAAGACTGTTTTCAAGCGTCACGTTCGAGCGCGCCTTGAGTTTGACTCCCCCCTCGACCGCCGCGTCAATTTCGACCTTGCCTTCTAAGCCGTGCTGTTTGGCGGCTTCCTTCGCGCGTTTTTCGTCCGCCGGGTTGACGATGACCTTAGCCACCTCAGCCTTACCGCCGAGCGCGTCCACGGCTTCGTCAAGAAGCGCCGAAAAAACCGGGGTGTAGCGTTTGTCATCCTTTTGAAGCGTGCGGAGTTCGGTTTCGGCGGCCTCAAAGACCCCCTCGACGACGGTGTGCTGCGCGCGCAGTTTCATCGACGACGCCTCGAGCTGCGCCGAACTCGCCGCCCGTACCCGCGCCGCCTCACTCTGAGATTGCGACGTACGTTCGCGCTGCGCCGTCACCGTCTTGGCGTCGTCTTCAGCCTTAGCGACGATCTCCGAGGCACGCTGCTGCGCCTCGGAGAGAATCGACTCAATTTCCGCGCCCGCTTCTTTTTCAAGCAGAGCCGCAAGATTCGCCATGGTTAACCTGCAATCTTGCCGTTAAGAAAGAACGCGATAACGAAACCGAAAATGATGAGCGTTTCCGGAATGACCAGATAGATAAGGATCTGACCGAAGGCTTGCGGACGCTCGGCGAGGGTTCCGGCCCCGGCGCTACCAATCGACGCCTGGGCAATCCCTACCCCGATTGCCGCGAGGCCGATAGCAAGACCCGCACCGACAGCCAAGAGGCCGTCGCCGACGCTGCGGACAGTCGCCGCTGCGACTTCACCCTCCTGGGCGAAACCTAAGCTTACAAAGACCAACAGCGCGATGAAACCGAGAACTTTCTTCATACTTTTCCTCCTAGGAAACGAAACGGACGGTACGGGGTACCGTCTTCGTCGTAAAACCCAAATTTGGTAAAAAATTCGACGTAGTTAAGACGGAGAGGTTGGAGCACGTGACCGATAATGGTAAGGGCTATAGCCAGCGCGTGGACGGCGAGCGCGACGAGGATACCCAGGACGGGACCCACTATCGGCGCGACCCCACCGATAGCAAAACCCAAGTCGGTCGCCAAGTTGGCGACAAGCGCCGCCGATAAGCCGACCGCAAAAAGTCGCAGGTAAGACAAGATGTTGCCGGAGTTCGAGATGATCTCTACGAGCATCAGTACGTGTCTGGAAAAAACGATGCCTAAAACGAAGAGCGCGAAGCCGAGAATCGCCACGAAGCCGACGAAGCTGTTACCAGCTAACGAATCGGTTAAAAAAGCAGTAGCAAAGACGATAATCGCAGTTAGACCGCCGAGCATCCCGATACCTTCCCAGAAGTGCCCCATGTTGCCGTGGCGGAGGCCGTAGTACGCGCGGAGCACCCAGCCGAAAAGTACCTGAAAGATGCCGAAACCGAGCGAGATCAGAAGTAGCGGTGTGTACTCTTCAACCCGGAAAAGAAGGATCGGAATGAGCCCGTGTTCGCCGTGCGCGGGGGGGTAAAAAATGGGGTTGTTCGCGGGCCAGCGTTCCAAAAGGTTTCCGAAAAACTCGCCATACAAAAAGCCCCAGACGATAGCCCACGCCGAGCACCAGATGATGACCGTACCGATAGACGGCATTGCCGCCGGTTGCAAGGTGATGCCGAGCGGCCCCAAGCTCAGCGGCCTTCCGGCCTTGCCGCGGACCCGCAACCAGACGCCGAGCGCCAAGAAAATTAGACCAAAGCCGATATCACCCAAGACGATACCGAAAAACAGCGGGAAAAAGACCGCCAGCGTCCACGACGGATCGAAGTAACCGTATTGGGGCGGCGCGAAAAGGGACAACAAGCCCTCGAAGGGTTTGACCCAACCGGGGTTCTCGAGCTTAACCGGAATGGCAACGTCGTGGTGTTCGTCGGCGCGGCGGCTTTCGATCACCAAACCTTCGCCGAACCCTTTCTCGAGCGCCGCCACGACCCGCGCGCGCTCGTCTGTGGGTACCCAGCCCTGCAAGGCGAAGCTGTAACGGCCCCCCGCGAGGTTCTGAAGCGCGTCATAACGTGCCCGGTAGTTGTGGGCCGTGTCGCGCACCGCCAAGAGTTTAGCGGCGTGCGTTTTGCCGAGTTGCTCGAGTTCGGAGTCGACGTTCCGGCGGCGTTTGGGCAGCGACTGCGAGCGCTCCTCCATCAGATGAACGCCTTTGGCGACACCCTCGCGGGTGTAGCGTTCAGGCAGCTGCAACTCGCCTAAACCGAGCCTCGAGAGCGCCGTAAGCAGTTCCGGGCGGTCGGCCTTGAGCACGGCGGCGACCGCCAAAAAGCCCTTGTTTTGAGGTTTAAGCGCCAATTCAAAACGCTCCGGTAGAGCTTCTTGCAGGGTCGCGCGCACCCTCTCTAGCGTATCGTCGTCCGGCACGAAAAAGGCGGCGCTACCGAGGTAACGACTTTCCTCCAAGGGAGCCAGCATCGGAGCCAGTTCACGAAACTGTGGCAGATACGCGCCGATCAGGTCTTGCTCGTCGGCGAATTCGCCGCGTTCGGCGACCAACCTGTCGGTCTGCGAGCCGATCTCGTCCAGATAGTCCTGAATTTCGGCGAGAGCCGACGGGGCGCGTTCCCGGTTCGGGGGCAAAACAGCGCCCTCCAACCCCAAACTACCGATCAGCCCTTCGCTGCGCGAGACGGCCCCGTCCCACGCTTCTTGAGCGTCCCTATCGGCTTCCGCTAACTCGAGCGCGCCCAGCGTACCACCGAGCGTGTCGTTGTGGACAGGAACGATCTGCACCACACCGAGCTGCTGCAAGCTTGCCAACAGCTCTTTCGACGCGCCCTTGCGCCCGACGATCAGCAGCTGCTCCATCGTAGCAATCACGGCAGCACCTGCTCCAGCACCCGCTCGACCGCCGCCTGACGTTTTTCTGCCACGCCCGCCTCGGCGTCGGCAACTTCTCGTTCGGCGCGGCTTAGCACCTCTTGACGGGCCGCCCGGCTTTCTTGTTCGGCTTCGTCACGGCGGGTTTGCGCGGTTTTGTCAGCCCTTGAGCTAGCCTGCTCACGAATCTGAGCCGCCTTACGCTCGGCTTCGGCGACGATCTCAACCGCTTCCTGCTCGGCCTGTTCTACTTTAGCCGAGAGTTGCTGCTCTTCACGAGCCAAATTTTGCAAAAGTTTTTCACCCTGGGCTTCCAACCGGTCCTCCTTCCCTATGGTGCAGACGCACCGCCCCCTCATCCCAAAAACGGCTTGGTGAAAAGCCACCTCCCAGGCACAGGTTACGTACATCGTACGGCATAAAAAAACGCGAGGTTAAAGACGTCGCGCTTTATAGCGTTCAGCATAGCAACCCGCCGAAAAAGTGTCAACGAAAATAGAGGTGGCGAGCGCGCCCCCGAACGGCCCTGCGAGCAGGGTCAAAATCGGCACTCTCCAGAGCGAGAAAAGGCGCATCCAGACGCCCCTCTCAGCTCACTCCGGTTTTTCAGCGGGTCGGTCGAGCGGGGTCGCCGCTACGCTCTCACCTCGACGCGCAACTGCAAGATAGGGGCATATGTCTCGAGGGTGGCAAGCAGTTCACCGCTCGGCGCATATTTTCGAATGGCGCTGCCGCCCCGCTCGGCGGCGAACAAATTGCCCATATCGTCGACACCTAGGTCCACGAGCGTATCGGTTTTGGGGGGCTTGGTTTCGGGTAGCGCCAAAGTATCAAACGCCCCGCCGTAGGGGGCGATGCGGTGGACTTTGCCGCTCTCCGCCTCACGCAAATAGAGGTCGCCGGTGCTGCTGAGGGTAAAACCGCTCAGCTGCCGTAAGCCCGCCGGACCCTCTACACTGCTACCGACTTTACTGCTACCGGTTGTACTGTTCTGGTCAGCATCACCGTCTTCAGCGTCGCGGTCGGGGAGCCGAAACGCCCAGCGGTTTTTGTAGGTTCCTTCAGGGCTGAAATGCTGAACCTGTCGGTTGCCGTAGTCGAGCACGAAAAGCTCGCCGTGAGCGTCTACCAGGAGGTCGCGGGGGTCGCTAAACCGTCCGTTGCCGCCGCCGCTGCCGCCAAACCCGCCGAGCGGCTCGCCGCCTGCGCTAAAGTGTTCGACCCGGTGCGTTTCGGCGTCGAGCACCCAGAGGCTGCCGTCGGGCGCGAGCGCGAGCGCGACCGGGCGCAAAAACTCGCCGGGTTGCATCCCGTAGCGTCCGAACGAGAGCAGCAGGGTACCGTCCGGGCCGAGCTTGTGAATCATCTCGTAGTCGGCCTCGAGCCCCGCCGCTTCAGTCACGGCGACGTACAGATGACCCGAGGCGTCGCCTATACACGCCTGTGGGGGTGCGGGCAGTGCCGCGCTCAGGTCGCCGAGGGCGCTGTGAAGGTTGCCGAGCGTGTCCAAAATACGGAGTGCACTACTCGGCGCTTCGACGGCGCACAAAAGGCGGCTCCGGGGCTCCATATCGGGAAGCTCGAGGGGTTCGTCGAGGCGGTACGCGACTTCGGCCAAACTCGGGCGCGCTTCGGGTTCTTTGGCGATCATCTGCATTACTAAACGTTCCAACTGCACCGGAATCCGGGGATCGAGCTGCCGGGGCGGGGGCGGCTGCTGAAAAATTTGCTGATGAACGATGACCTCGTACCCCCCCCGAAAGGCGGGTTGCCCGGTCAAAAGCTCATAAAAAACCAGACCTAGACTGTAGATGTCGGTACGCTCGTCGCTACGTAGACCCCGCGCCTGCTCCGGTGACATGTAGCTCGGGGTGCCTATACGCGCGCCCACCACCGTCAGTTTGCTCAGCACCTGCCCGCCCGCAATGCCGAAATCCATCAGCTTGAGCGTATCCGGCGCGATTCCCGGAGCAGCGCCGACGAAGTCGGTGGCTGACGCGTCGATACGAGCGGTATCGACGCCGCTACGCCGGAGCATCAGGTTAGCCGGTTTGATATCGCGGTGAACGACGCCCGCCTCGTGGATATGAAGCAGCGCCCCCACCGCCTGCCGCGTCAGCTCGCAGCTTACAGCGTAGTTGCGGCGGTAATCGGGCGCGTCGAGGTACGTTTCCAAACTGTAACCGTCGACGAACTCCATCACCATAAAGTGTTTTGCGCCGACGCTGCCGTGCTCGAACATCTGCACTACGTTGGGATGGTGCAGGCGCTGCGCGACCTCAGCCTCGCGGTGAAAGCGGCCGATAAATTTTTCGTCGTCGATAAAGTTTTCGTTCGGAAGTTTGAGCGCGACAGTCTCACCGTCACGCTTACGCCGCGCCCGAAACACGCTCGCCATACCGCCCGAACCGATCTTCTCGAGCACCTCGTAACCGGGGATATCGTGCAGGTCCAGTGGTGAGGTAGTGTCGCGCGGGACGGGGATCAGAGCAGGTACCCCGACAAAGGTCCGGCGAACGTTTTGAACGACCGCGCGGCGGACCGAATGGGTGTGTTTACGCGGCGCAACTCGGGAGGCGCGTGCGGGCCTGCTCGGGGGTACGAAGAGCCCAACGCCGAGTGCCAACAACAAAAGCGGTACGAATCCCTGCTTTGAACCCCCAGTTGCGCTCGGCAGCGCGCCCAGCAGCAGCGGGAGCAGTAGCAGCGAGATCAGCACTACGCCTCCGAACAGACGGGGCAGACGTGCAGACGCCGCCATCACTACCGCCCACACCGATACGCCTAGCCAGAGCACCGCGCCACCACTACGAACCTCGAATCTCCCTCTCATAGTCTATAGCCTAACGGAAGGTCTCTTACAGAAAATGCACAGGGGATAGGGGTGGGTGGGTGTGGTGTGTTTTGGAAGGTAGAGGGATTTCAGTAGGAAGAAGGGAGAAGTTGGGAGTCAGAATTCAGGAATCAGAGGTTTGGAGGTGCCGACTCGACCCGCAAAGCTTGTTGTCTAAATGTCGTCAAATAACCCTTAGTTACCTTTAGGACGCGGGCGTTTGATCGTCTCGAGGTAGGGATAGCGCTCGAGCAGCTGCCGGTAGCACATAAACAGCTCGGCGGCTTCGTGGGCGCTCGCGGGCAGCTCTTTAAGCCGCAAGTAGGCGGTGTGCCCGTCCTCGAAGCTGAACGTCGGGGTGCCGAAGATGTTTTGCGAGACCGCGTGATGGTGCTCGTGCGCGAGTACGGTGCGGCACTCGGGGTTCGACAAGTCGGACTCGAAACGGTTCATCTCGAGCCCCACACGCTCTGCCACCTCACGCAGGGTTGCGAGGTTAAAGGGGCGGTGGTCACGGTGACGCGCCCGCATCGCCTCGAGGCGGAAGTGCGCGTGCTTTTCAGAACCCTGACGCCGCGCCGCGCAAGACGCCATAAACGGCAATAATCCCTTGTCACCGCTATCGTCTTCAAACGACAGCTTGTCGTTCCAGAGCTGCCAGCCGTCGGTACCCGTGTAATTGTTCTGATAGAGGCTGAAGTGACGCCAGATGAACTCGAGGCCGAGCACCGGCGCGACCTGCCGCGCGAGTTCCGCGCCGCGCCACGCATAGGGGCAGACGTAATCGTAATAGACGGTGACCACTTCAGGCATAGGGACATTAAAGCCTTCAGGGTGAGAAACCCTGGTAAGCCGAAAAACAGCCCCGTCGGAACGGGCATGGAAGCGGGTACGTAATAGCGTCCCGGTGACAGCGTTTGCGCGACCCTCGACCAGGGTCTGACGAGTAGGAACTCAGCTTGCGAAGTAAGACCGGCACCTCGCAGGCTCGGTTGTCGAACTTAAAGTCACCAAACACAAAACGGTAAGTAATGAGATTTTACTTATCACTTACCGTTCTGCGTTCAGCCAGTTTCTTTTGACCTGTGCAGTTGAAGGAACACGCTCGAGCCTTCTCCACGCAACCCGCGGACGCTTTCCGGCTCTTCTTGCTTTTTTCTTCCTGCTCCCTACTCCTTACTTCTTTTCCCTGTCGCAGCGCTCAGCAGAGAACGTCGACACAACCCAAAGGACGCAAAAAGATCAGTTTTCACCCTGCGGGGGCCGAGGCGGTTCACCGATGGGGCCGAAACGCGCCTCGTATTTACGAACGTTGTCGTCGAGGCTCCGCAAAAGTGCCTTGGCGTGGTGCGGGCTGGTAATCACCCGTGAGCCGACCGATGGGGACTGACCCGGATAGGCCAGCGCAAAATCCATAATAAATTCGTCTTTGGTGTGGGCGATAATCGCTACGTTGGCGTAACGCCCGCGCGCGGTCTCTTTATCGACCTCGAGCTTAATCTCTTTCATGCTCATAAGTGCCTCCGTGTCCAGACTACCCTATCAGCAGCCCTTTTCAGCGCGTTAGTCCCGACCGGACGGCGCTTTGCTGGGGTGCTCCAGCAGCGGCAGCAACCGCTGAAGGCTCGACCGCGCGCGGCTTAGTCCAACCGCCGAGGTCAGCGTAATGACGCTGACCGACGCGCCCGCCTGCGCGAAACAGACGAGCGCGAGGCCCCCGCCGAACTCGAGCGTCGTCTGGCCCGGCGGCGCGCCCAGCAGCTCCGCGACAGCCTGGACGGAGACCAAAAAGTCTTTCAGTGCGCCCTGCAAGGCGGTCTCGGGAGCAGAGCCGGGGAGCGCCTCGAGCAGTTCACCGCTGCTACTAAAAAAAGCCGCGCTCGTAACGTCACCTTGCTCCAGCAGCTCAGCCAAGACTTCGGCGCGCGTCACCGGCTCGCCCGGAAGAAGCCAGCGAAAAGAAGCTGAGGCTTGCCCCACCCTGCACGCGCTCGAGTGCGGCACTTCGGGGACTTGTTCGTTTCGTTGCCGAGGCCCATACCGACTCCAGTGTAGTACGCCGCGCCGCGCGCCACTGTATAGAAAAGTATTTGTATAGGAAAGTACAGAGAACCCGGTCTGCCTGAAAAGGGGAACAAGCAAGAGCTGCGTTTGTGATTGACGCGGATAAACGAATAGAGACGAAACTAGGCTTTGTTAACGTTCTCGGCTGAGTGCTGCGACTTCGCGCTGTACCCGACGAAAAGAAGCACGAAGAGCGAAAGGGATTAGGCAGTAAGAATTAAGAAAACTAGAAAGCGTCGGCATATTTTGCGACCGGTACGAACTCGAGCGTATTTTCTAAGCGGCAATGGTTGACAGAACCTGATAGTTGCCAGACGAATCCAAAGCTCGAGGGTTGGGCAGGCGTCTCGAGCAGCGGTCCGCTTAAAATGCCGATCCCACCCCGCTTCACCCCACAACCACGTCAGCGACGCTCCGGCAGTTTGTTCAGACCGTCGGCTTGGTCATATCAGCAGCCAAACCCGCTGACGGGGCAGTAACGTGAGGGTCGTGGCCCGGATAGCCGACGTGATAATTCGTATTTCTACACTCCATAATGACTATTCGTAGCTTTTGCACCCTCTTCCGACACTTCATACGAACGATCTTCTCGGTGAGGGTGGGCGCGCAGGAGCCTATTTTGAGAACCCCTAGTTTCAAGACCGCTGGTTTTAGAACCTCTAGCTTCAACCACCGCAACCTCTTCGGGATCGTGGGCGTGACGCTGGCACTCTCGGCGTGTGGTGGCCTGCCCACTACAGAACTCGGTCCCAGCTTTTTCGTCAGCGCCCAGAGCACCGCTCCTCAGCGCGCCCTCTCCCCTATTCCTCTGGAGATGCGGGTTCGTCCGGTCAGGCTCGACCTGGAGACGGAATACTGGCTTTCCGCGCTTAAGAGCACAAAGAATTTCCAAAGCCGAAGCTCGCGCTACAGCCTCGAGCGTCTAGCAGCAAGTGGCCGCGTTCAGGACCTGTCGCGTCACCTTAACTTGCAACTGACCGGCGTGCTGGCAGCTCTGCGCGCAACGGGCGACCGGGCGCTACTCGAAAAAGTCTATGTGGTGATGGAGCGTGAACGCGCTACGCTCCGTGATACCAACGGCGACGGCTATCTCAACTGGCTCTACCTCGCTGCCGACCCAAGCGACAACCCTGGGCTAAACGGTACCGACAAACACGTAATGGAAGAGATTATGGCGCATAGTATTGTGGCGCAGGCCGCTTACGCCTTTAAGCTCAACCGCGACTTGGACGAAAAATACAGCGAAGCAGCCTCATTTTGGGAAGACTACCTTATCAACCATTATGAAGCGAAATGGCGAGAGAGGACCGGAGAAAAAGGCTATCCGATCATCGAAAAAAGCCTCTTTCACCCCTACGTCAACAACACCCGCTATTACCACTACATGTTCAAGCTCACCGGCGAAGATGCCTATCGGCGCGAGCGTGACCGCCAGGTCGAGGTGATCAAACGTCAACTGCTGCCCGACGACGGTGCGTTTGTCTGGACCCAAGCGGTCAACGAGTATCTAGGCAGTCGTGGCGGCAAGATGTGGTGGAGTTATCAGCCGGTCGGGTACGCTGGGGAGTCGATGTCGGCGCTTGCCGATTTGGGGCTCGAGGGTGTGCTGAAAGAAGACACGATGAGAGGCATTGCCAATACCCTCTCTGAAAAACTGCTCGACGGGGAGAACCGGAGCAGTTTTATGGCGGGTGACGTAGGCGAGGTGCGACCCGCCATCTACTACTCACCCTTTCTAAAACGTCCGGTCTTTATCGACTCGATCAGCAAGGGACGCGGCGGCACCTTTTATTTCGGGACGCGTGGTTACGCGCTGCTCGCCCCGTGGGACGAAACCGGCGAGGTCACAGACCGCGCTATCGCTGTTCACAACACGAACGGCGTGTGGCCCATCACCTCTGCGGGGGTCTTGCTCGCGTACCGCTTCAGACGCTGAACCGTCTGATACGGATTCCGCTTGATCCCCGATCACCGAGAAGAAACCTCGGTGACAGTCCACACCGTTCCAGCCGCACAGGTGTTTCTATATCACTACGCTCGTGACCCGTTTAGACGTAGATAGCCGTCGATAAAGCCGAGCCTTTCAGCAAGCGGGCTCGGCTTTGTCAGGTTCGAGACGCGCCTGGTAACGTTGCGGTGGTCGGGTAGGGCAAAGTCGGGAAAGGGGTCGTTGACTTGGAGGTTGGTCACACCGTCCCCACGCTTCAAACGTGGCGAACAGATTGTTGAGCGACTCGGCGACGGTCGGGTGGGCGAATACGGCGTCGCGTAGCGCCGTGAAGGGCAGCCCCCCTATGATCGCGCTCTGCACCACCGCCGACACTTCACCCGCCGCGAGGCCAAGCATGGCGAAGCCGAGAATACGCGCCGTATCGGCGTCTACAACCGCTTTCATAAAACCTTTCGTTTCGCCCATCTCGACGGCCCTCGCCACGCTGGTCATCGGTAAGCGGGCAATGCGGACATTGAAACCCCGTTCGCGCGCCTCACTCTCACTCAGACCGACGCGGCCCAACTGCGGGTCGATAAAGATCGCATAGGGGACGGTGCGGCCCTCGGTAGAGGCGTCGCCACCGTCTAACAAGTTCGCCTTGACGATGCGGAAGTCGTCGTAGGAGACATGCGTAAACGCGGGGCCGCCCTTGACGCCGCCGAGCGCGTACACACCCGGCACGTTCATCTCGAGCCGCCCGTTTACCTTGATAAAGCCCCGCTCGTCCGTCTCGATACCGGCGGCCTCCAGGTCGAGCACCGCCGTGTTGGGCGCGCGGCCCGCAGCTACCAGCAGGTGAGACCCCGTCAGCTCACGCTCGCCCGCCGGGGAGCACACCCTGAGCCGGACACCCTTGTCGGCGGTGAGGTCGGCGCGTAGGGTTTTGGTCTCGAGGAGTACCGTAACGCCGTTCTCGCGTAAAATCTCGGCGACCTCCGCGGCGACGTCCTCGTCTTCCCGACCCAGTAGCTGCGAACTGCGCTGAACGACCGTCACCACGCCCCCGAAGCGGCGGAACATCTGCGCGAACTCGAGGCCGACGTAACCACCGCCCAAAACCAGCAGGTGGTCAGGTACCGCACCCAATTCCATGACGCTGCGCGAGTCGAGCGTCGGCACGGCCCCTAGTCCGCCCATCTCCGGACTAGGGGCCGTGCCGACGTTGATAAAGAGTATGCTCGGCGCTGAGATTTCGGGTCGCGCCGTCCGAGAACGTCACCGCGACCTCCTTGGGACCGCTGAAGCGGGCTTCGCCGGTCAGCCAGTCCAACCCCGGGGTGCTCGTCAGGCTCTCCTCGTTGGCGGTGCGAAAGCCGTCTACCACCGCCTGCTTCCGCGCCCGGACCCGCGCCAGATCGGTCCGTACGTCGCCGATATTTACACCATACTCCGCCGCTCGCCCCGCCTAGTACGCTACTCTCGCGCTCGCTCCCATCGTCTTGGTCGGGGTGCAGCCTTCGTTGATACAGCTGCCGCCGACGTGCTCGCGCTCGATCAGCGCTACCTTCCAACCCGCCTCGGCCAGTGCCAGCGAGAGTGGCGTACCGGCCTACCCGCTGCCTATAATCAGTGCGTCATAAACCGTCACTTTTTCCTCCACCGAGCTGATTCGCTCGTAAGCGTAAACCTGAATTTTTCATGACGGCCCGCAGGTCGCGCCGCAGTTTCCAGCGGACGTCCTACAAAAAATCAGCCGTTAGAGAAATCGTTGAAGGTGCCAAGTGCGTGAGCACCCCTCGAGCTGAGGAGGCCCGGCACTTGAATAGCTTTGCACTTTTCGTCAACCGCAAATGACTCGGCTCAGCTTATTTAGAAGTGAGCACGCTCCCCAGCAGTTACGGGGCGCGTTTAGAAACCGTCGCTATCTCCGCCCCGCTCAGCGCCCGCTCGTAAAGGCGTAACTCGTCAATAGCCCCGCGTGTATAGACGGGCTCAGGTGCGTACTGGTCAGTGCCGACAAAAATCTCGAAGTTGCTCTGGGAAATACCTGAAGGTTCCACGGCGCGTTCACCGTTTGGTTCGCCGTCCAAGTAAACCCGCAACGCCGCGCCGTCAAAGGTCGCGGCCAGATGATGCCACCCTTTGTCGAGGGCTCCGGTGCTGTCGAGGCAGTTCTGCGCCGAGTTGTCGGGCGCTTCAATACAGACTTCCACGTGGTCGCCGATCAGCCACATCCCGTAACGTGAGTGACCCCCCCGTTCGGGGTCGCTCTTCTCAAACAGGGTGTAGTACTCCTCTTGTGACTTTTGCGGTTCGTGACGCCACCAGAGGCTAAAGGTCGCTTGCTCGCTCAGACTGAGGCTCTCGCTGTGCGGTACCACCAGGTAGTCGTCGGTGCCGTCAAGCACGTAGGCACTTTCCGCTTCACCGTCATGACCCTCGGTGAGCGCCCCGCCCCGAACCTCCGCGTCGTTATGGTTGGGGCTCGAGTCCTCTGCGCCCCCCTGAAACATATACGCGGCGACGAGCCCTTCTTCAGGAGGCTGCGCCAAAGCGAGAGGTAATGCGATTAAAGCGAGAACCATAGGGGCTCCCGCTCCGTTAAGGCGCACGCTGAGCCTGCTCGGAAGCGAACAGCGCTGCAAACTCGCCGTAACCCTCGGCGCTCAGCCTCAAGGCCGGAACGAAGCGTAGGGCGGCGGAGTTGAGACAGTAGCGAAGCCCCGTCGGGGCGGGACCATCCGTAAAGAGATGACCGAGGTGTGAATCTCCGTAGCGGCTCCGAACCTCGGTGCGGGTCATACCGAGACCCGTATCGGTGTGCTCGAGGACGTTTTCAGCGACCAGCGGGCGCGTGAACGAGGGCCAGCCGGTTCCCGAGTCGTACTTGTCCAGCGACGAAAACAGCGGTTCACCCGACACCACATCGACGTAGATACCGGGATCGTGAGAGTCGAAAAACTCGTTTTGGAAGGGCGGTTCGGTCCCGTCTTCTTGCGTGACGTAGAACTGCTCGGGGGTAAGCTGTTCGCGCAGCGCCTCGCCTTTAGGTTTTGCGTAGGTCTGCTCGCCGGTTTGAGAATCTACGCCCTGATAGACGGTTTTGTCATCGTCCCAGACGGCAGCGAAGAAGGCGTCCCGGCCCGACCCGGCGCGGTAAGCCGCGTAATATTCAGCGTTCTTTTGGGAGAAATCCTGATGATACGCCTCTGCCGGGTAAAAGGTGTCGGCTGCGGCGAGAGTGGTAGCGATGGGGCCGTCGAACTTGCCTGACGCCTCGAGCGCCGCCTTAGCACCCTCTGCCAGCTGCTGCTCGGCCTCGCCATCATAAAAGATCGCCGAGGTGTACGACTCGCCCCGGTCGTAAAATGCGCCGCCTGCGTCCGAAGGATCGTGCAACCGCCAAAAGACGTCGAGCAGCTCCTGATACGAGATGACTTCGGGATCGTAGCGAACTTCGACCGTTTCGCGGTGTCCGGTGGTTTCAGTTAGAACGTCTTCATAAGTGGGATTTGAAAGCGCGCCGCCCATGTATCCGGATACCGCCTCCAGCACCCCCTCGTGTTTTTCAAACCCCGATTCGGTCGACCAGAAACAACCCGCTGCGAAGTAGGCGGTGGCGTAGTCGGTTTTGGAAGCGGTGCTGTCTGTTTGTACCAAGGCGAGGGGAGCGGTGGTCAAGAGTGCTCCCAGAATTAGCTTCATCATATAATCCTTCTTTCGTTTAGACGTTAGCTGAATTTGCAAGGCGTATCCGCTCAGCATACGGCGAATCACCGTTTGGCTCTGTTATCCTTCTGTTATGCCTGGTGTCACCCGCCGTACACCGTGCCGACGTAATCCTGAAGTATCACGAACTCATCTTCGAACCCCCGAGCAGCGTCGCGCGAAAGATAGCTTTGTCGGCGACCGAATAGTAGAGCGATATACTGTGCTCCTCAACCACCGACGAGGCGGCAAAGGCGATGTCGGTGTCTCCGGGTTCGCCGGGTGGCGGGACGATGAGCGGGTCTTCGGAGCGGCCCACGACTTTGCTGTAGGTTTTGTCGAACGCAACCCAGCCGATTCGCCAGTGTGCGTTTTCGTCCGCGCCGTTGTAGAACATAACGGGCGCGTCACCAGGGACGATGGGGCCGGTACTCAGATGGTAGCTGTCCCAGCTGCCGGAGCGCGCTTCAAAAAGCGGGGCTTGGATCGTCCACGGCCCGTCTACGGCGGGGGCCGAGGCCACACCGATCTTTGACGCGCCGCTCGCGTACTCAAAAAACAGCCGCCAGCTGCCGTCTTCGGCGGCGACGAGCGTCGCCTCCTTGGGGTTCTTGTGGGTCTCGGTAGATTGGATCACTACACCCCGCTTTTTCAGGTCGTCTACCGTTTCGCCGACTGCGAGCATCAGCTGACCGACCTTTTTCGTCTCGTCCCACCCCGAGTAGTAGACGTAGTAGCGCCCGTCAGAGCGCTCGAGCGTAGGGTCTTCGCAGCCGTCCTTATCATCGTGGGTACCGGGCGCGATGGCGGGACCGTCGTCCATACGGAAGTGGAGGCCGTCATTTGAAGAGCCATAGTAGATGCGCGCGACCTTTTGCGAGGCGTCTTCGGAGGGGTTGACAGCGCGCACCAAGAGCTTATACAGACCCTCTTCGCGCCACACCCATGGGCTCAGCACGAACATTCCGGAGAGCGGGCTCGAGCGCTCGCGTTCGACGGGCGTGATGTCCTCGACCGTAAACCCTGTCACGCGCCCTGTCCCTGATTCACCGAGAGACCACCGTCCAGGGTAAAGGTCTGACCGGACGCGTAGGCGGCGTCTTCCGACGCCAGATAGAGGGCCAGCTTGGCGACCTCCCACGGCTCCGCCGCCCGTTTCCAAGGGATGCTCTGAACCTGCTCGTGGAGCACTTTGGGATCGTCTAACGCGGGTTGATTCATGGGGGTAAGGACCATACCGGGCGCGATGTTGTTGACGTTGATCTTGTCGGGCGCGAGTTCCAGGGTGAGCGTCCGAGTCAGGTTTCGCAGCGCCCCTTTCGAGGCGCAGTAGCCCGCCGCCCCGGCCCGCGGAATGTCTTCGTGAACCGAGGTGATGTTGATGATTTTGCCTTCGCCACCAGCCTTACGGCGCGCCCGGATAAAGAGCTGACAGCAGTAAAAAGGCCCGTAGAGGTTTGTTTTGATGCGGTCGTCCCAGTCTTGGAGCGTCATCTCCGCGACTTCGTCGCCGACCGCGTCTACACCCGCGTCGTTGACCAGGATAAACGGCGTACCCAACTGCTGCTCCGTCTCCTCAAAAAGTTGGGCAACCTGGGCCGCCTCACGAACGTCGGTCTGGACGATGAGGGCGCGTCTTCCCTCACCTTCGACCAGCCTTTTCGTAGCTTCGGCTCCAGCCCTGTCGTGTAGATAGGTGACGGCAACATCTGCCCCCTCCTTGGCGAACTCAACGGCGACGGCTTGACCTATGCCTGATTCTGAACCGGTGATGATGGCAATTTTGTCGGCGAGCTTCATCTGCATCGTCTCCTTTGGGGCGTGTTCCAGATCACATCGCTCAACGCTCGGGCTCACGCAGCCGCACCACTACGGTCTCATTCTCTTCCCCACCCACCTGCACCGTCGCCAAAGCGGACTGCTCGTCGGTAAAGCAAAACCCTTGTGTTTTGGAGCAGAGCGCGAAGGTGGACTGAATGTCAGCAGGGTAGCTTCCGGGTGGGGTGCCTTGCGGGACCGCCAGCTGCCAAGTCACAGGGTTCAAGCGGGCGTAGTAGAACTCGGGATCGTCGGGGTACGGTTCCCCGTCAATCGTGGCGGTGAGTATGCCCGCTCCAAAGGGGTTGCTCAGCTCTATGAGCGGTGGATTCAGGCGGCTGACTAAGATGTCCGGTTCGGCTTTTACCTCGAGCCGCACCGTCACCGTCTCTAACGTCTCGGTTGAGGTTAAGGTTTGCTGAGCCCCACCCCAGCTGACGAGCATCACAGTAACCACGAGTGCGGTGAGCCGATAGCTCACGGCGATTCGGCCAGCAGCGCTTCGATAGTCTTTTGCAGCGGCTTGATCCCTTGCGGAAACACGGAAGAGATTTCGCCGCGCTGCACCTTGCGGACGACACCCTCTCTGTCCACCAGGTAAAACGTCGGCCAGACGGAGTTACCGTACGCGCGCCAGGTCGCCGCGCGGTTGTCTTGAAAGACCGGCCAAGGGACGCCTTCACGCTCGAGCGCCGCCTCAACATTGGCGACCACCTTATCCGACTCGAACTCCGGGGTGTGGACGCCGATAATCTCAAAACCGTCGTCTTTATACGCGTCGTACCACCCTTTTAGCGTCGGCAGGCTGCGGTAGCAGTTGTAACAAGAGTAAACCCAGACGTTGACCAGCACGACCTTACCGCGCAAACTTTTAACAGTTAGAGGTTCACTGTTGAGCCACGCCCCACCGGGAACAAAGTTCGGGGCGGGGCTCCCCACCTTCTGAGCCGAGCCGAAGCTCAATAACCCCAGCAACAGAACAGCGACCAGGCTGCCCGAAACGGAGCGAGACTTCACAACATCACCTGCTCTCTATGTAACCCCGTCGCCCCACTCGGGTGCGGCGGACGGCGTTCGGTAATCTGCTCGGTACCGTCACCCTCGAAACAGCGCACGGTAAAGGTGTGCTCGCCCGCCTCGAAAGGCCACTCGAAACGCCACAGTACCCAGGTCAGGTCCGACATCGGTTCGCGCAACTGCGCCTCTTGCCAGTCGCCATCGTCGACCTTGACCTCGACTTTCGAGATGCCCCGCGCTCCGGCGTGCGCCATCCCACCGATGGGGATGGGTGTGGAAGCGTCGGCCCCGGCGAGCATCATGTTCGCCCCTACCGTATCGACGACCGAGACCGCGCGCATCTGCGCCTCTTTATCCCACGAGCGCGCCACCCAGTACCCCGGTTCCCAAGCCTCGACCGCTTCAATCGACTCGATCCACTTGGGCTGCTTCATGCCAAAGTGGTCGGGAAGGTAGATACGCAGCGGAAAACCGTTGCGGGTGCGTAGCGGCACGCCGTCCCACGCATACGCCAGCATGATGCGTTCGTCGTTTTGTATGTCTTTAACGGCGACGTACTCGAAAAAGCCGTCCGCCGAGGTGATCCGCAAGTGTGTGGCGGTGTCTTGCAGTCCCCATTCGTCCAGCAGTCGCCTCAGCGGGACGCCGGTCCAACGTGTGGTGCTGGTCAACTCGCCGCCGACCGGGTTCGAGATGCAGGCCATGGTGATGAACTGGTGCACGGGGTCGTAAGCGCGCAACTCGTCAAGCGTGTACTCTTTGGGTGTGTCGACCAGCCCTTCGACCCGCAAGCGCCAGTCGGCCTCCTCAACAGCAGGCGGCGTCAAGTTGATGTCGATGCGGTAGTACTGCTCTAAGGGCGTGTATTCGGGGCGGGTACCGTCAACGGCCTTTACCGCGGCTTCAGCGTTCGGTAGCGTGTTCAGAGCCGACCAGCGCTGACCTTCGGCGGCCCTCGCCAGCGCGTCGTTGCGCCGTCCCAGGGCCGCGCCGATACCCGCGCCTGCTACGGTGATAAGAGCCGCCGCGCCGCCGACTCGGATGACGAACTGACGGCGGTTCAGGCGCTCCGCCAAAACGGGTTCTCGCGGGCTCGGCTGAGCCAAGCGGCGCTGCGCCCAGGCCAGCCCTGCACCCCAAACGAGCAGCGCCAGCAGCGTCCACAGACCATCTATCAGAGACGCGCCCGAACGGGTCGCGCTGACGGCGGCGAGCAGCAGCCCGACGACGAGCCCGTACACGAGCCCGGTACGCCAGCCCGCACGTTTGCCCCGTTGCCAAACGAAAAACACCGCGCCGCCAACTAGCGCGAGACCCAACGTCAATCCCACCGCCAGCCCCTGTTCGGCCAGCTTAGCGGTATCTTTTACCGACAACCCGAGCGCGGTGAGCAAACCCACGATGCCGTCGATACCCACCGTAACGACGCTGCCGGGAAGCGTCCGGGACACCAGATCGAACACGTCAAAGGGGATAAAGGGCGTCCCTACCACCTGCTGAGCCAAAAACATCAGCGCCAGCAGCGGCGCGCTCAGCAGCAGGGTGAGGAGGGCACCTACCAGTAGGCTGGGTAAGACACGCGGTTTGGTCATAACTAAGCGACTCCTTTACACTATCGGCTCGGTGGAACAGCTGCGGCGGGACGGAACGCGTACCCTTTTAACCTTGATCAACAGTTGACGATTATCAACGGCTGCGGTATTAGCGAACTGTGGTCGCGGCGTACGTAGCTACACGTTAGGGCAAAGGCGTCACAAAAGTGTCACGAGCCCAGACGTGTCGGTACCCTGCTGTCTGTTGTGACTTTTTCGTGATTTATTTTTGTAAGAATGGTGGGTATGGACGCCGCTCGTATTCTCGTCGTTGAAGACGATCACGACATCGCCAACCTGATCGCGCTGCACCTGCGCGAAGTGGGGTATGAGGTCGAGCTGGTATATGACGGTGAAACCGGCCTCGAGCAGGCCGCTTCGGGTTATGACCTTATCGTGCTCGATGTGGTGCTTCCCAAGCTCAGCGGTACCGAACTCTGTCAGCGGCTGCGCGCGGGCGGTGACACCACCCTTATTTTGATGCTAACGGCTAAGTCGGGTGAAATCGACCGGGTGCTCGGCCTCGAGCTGGGCGCTGACGACTACCTTACCAAACCGTTTAGCTTCCGCGAACTCCAGGCGCGGGTCAAGGCCCTGCTGCGGCGCAGAGCGCAGTCCCGGCAGGCGGCCCCTACACCCAACATCATCGAAGCGGACACGCTGGTGATCGACACCGAGAACCGGGAGGCTGTCTTTGAAGGACGACCCCTACAGCTTACGGTCAAAGAGTTCGATCTGCTCGTGCAGTTCGCGCGTCATCCGGGCCGGGTCTATACCCGCACCCAGCTGCTTGACCTGGTCTGGGGGTACGGCTACGAGGGGCTCGAGCACACCGTCAATTCGCATATCAACCGGCTGCGCGGCAAGCTCGAGCACGACCCTACCAATCCGGAATATATCCAAACCGTCTGGGGTGTGGGCTACCGCTTTACCACGGCTTCAGCCAACTCGGCGCAGGCCAGAGTGACGCCAGCTAAAGCTACCTCCTAGCCTGAGATGCTCAGAACCTTGCACGGCAGGCTCTCGCTGGTGCTCCTGGCGCTCTTTATCCCGCTGGGTTTCCTCTATGTAGCGTCGACCGTGGCGACGAGTCGGCGTTACGCGCAGGAGGTCAGCCAGCAGGTCAATATGGACCTGGCCGCGCGCCTTGTCCGCACCCACGACCTGATGGTCGGCAGTGACGTCGACGCCGCACAACTGGGCGCAGCCGTCGATTCGCTCTCGACAACCAACCCGGATGTAGACATGTATGTGCTAAATACCACCGGCAAGATTTTGCTGGCGTCGCTACCTGCCGAGAAGCTCGAGCAGCAGACTGTGTCGCTGGAGCCTGTGGACGCCGTGATGCACGAGTTGGTGGCGTACCCGGTTCTGGGCGACAACCCGCGAGACCCGGGGCAGCCGAAGGTCTTTTCGGTCGCGGCCATTCCCGCTGAAGGCCCCTTGGAGGGTTACTTATACATCGTGCTGGCCGATGAAGTTCAGGACTCGGTGGCGGCTATGGTCGAGAGCAGTACCATGATTCGGCTTAGCATCTGGGTCGGACTCGCCGGGCTCACGCTGATCTTTTTGGCGGGTATCTTGATCTTTACGCTGCTTACGCGCCGCCTCAAACGTCTGGCGACGGTGATGATGGACTTTGAACGCAAAGACTTCGAGGGCGTCGCCCTCAGACCCATCCCCACCCGCGCCGGTGATGAAGTAGGGGACCTCAACCGGATTTTTTACACCATGGCGGCGCGAATCACTGAACAAGTCAGCAGCTTGCGGGAAAGCGACCGCCTCCGCCGCGAACTGGTCGCAAACGTCTCGCACGATTTGCGGACGCCGCTGACCGCGCTCCAAGGTTATCTGGAAACGCTGCAACTCGAGACCCTGAGCGAGGACGATAAACGCCGTTACCTAGACGTCGCTACTCGGCACAGCGCACAGCTGAGCGCGCTGGTCGGTGAACTCTTCGAGCTGGCCAAGTTAGAGGCGAACGCCGCGCCGGTTCATAAAGAACGCTTTCCTTTGGCTGAGCTCGTGCAGGACGTGGTGCAAAAGTTCGGGTTGGGTGCGGAAAAGGTGGGGGTGGCGCTGGTCGCCGACGTAAGGGTACGCCCCTTCATCTACGCGGACGTGAGTTTCCTCGAGCGCGTGCTGGAGAACCTCATCGACAACGCGCTGCGTCACACCTCGCCGGGCGGCGTCGTGAGCGTATCGCTCCTTCCCTCGACGCAGGGCGTCACGGTTGCGGTGACAGATACCGGCTCCGGCATCCCGGAGGCCGAACTGCCGCACGTCTTCGAGCGGTTTTACCGAGCCACGCGTACAAGAGAAAAGGGGGCAGGCGCGGGGCTCGGGCTGACCATCGGCCAAAGGATGCTGAACTTGCACAACACCCGGCTCGAGGTCAGCAGTCAGATCGGCGTCGGGACGACCTTTAGCTTCGGCTTGCCGACAGCTTGAGGCCTCGAGGTGGGATTAACATACGTCAAACCGTGCAGGTACCGCAGCTCGAGTTGCCGCACGACAGCCAGGGGCCCTTCCAAACGGTTTAGTTCGCAGGTGCGCTGTCTGTAACCCGCCACTACCAGTTGTATCCGACTTGGGGCTACTTTTTGGCTATGTGATAAAATCGTGACCTTTTTGCGAAGAAATTGTGATCTTCGCTTGCTATTCTCCCGGTGAAGGTAACAACTGAAGGCTTTGGACAACCGACTCGCCCCGGTAGGCGCGCTGGCGAAAAGAACTCTGAAGCGTGGCTGTTCACCTTTACATATCCCGTCACGTCAATCCCCGGCGGACGGCCCAAGGAGAAGCTATGAACGTAAACCGTGTTTTAACCACCGGCGCTTTTTTCGTGCTGAGTCTCGGCGCGGCAGCCCTAGCCCAAGACGCCGCGCCCGCACCGCCCTCGGTCGGGACCGACATCCCGCTGACCTACTTCGGCCCGACGCCTTCGGGGGCGCTGCTCGACCCACGTGACCGGGCGCTCGTCGGTGAGGTGGAGCTTTTGCGGGCCGCCACCCTCGACCTCGACGCCGGAACCATGACGCTGCCGCTCTACCGCGGTCAGATGAAAGACGGCACGCCCGTCTGGTATGTCCTCACCGACACCACCGATAAGGCCAACGCCGACGCGCTCGGGCTGAACCACTCAGGCAAACTGACCTACGCGGACGTGCCGGGCGCTACCCGCGTCGCAACCCTGGGCAACGACCTCTCCTTGACCTTTGAGAGCGGCACCGTAGATTTTTCCCCGGAACGCGTGCTCTTGCCCGGACCAGCGGAAGCGCCCTTCCCCCCCTCGGTCGCCGAACCGGGTTCGGTCGGTGACGAGGCGTACTCCCCGCTCGTCCGTATCCAAAACGCGGGCAACCACATCTATAACGCGCCCGTCCTCGCCTACGGCGTCGAGGCCGAGGAGATCAACTTCTGTGACGGCAACCCCGACTACAGCCTGATTCACGACAAGGTTCTCTCAATCTGCCCCGCCGACATGACCGTCACCTTGCAGCTGGTTCCCGGCTTTTCGTTCGCGCGGCCCATCATGTACGTCAGCTTCGACGCATCGGACCCGGTGGCGGCAGTGCTGGAAAAGTCGACCTACGCCCCCGCCCTAGCCAACATCCGGGTCGGTTTTGACGACGGGGCCTTTAGCGCCGTCGAACGTCTGTTCGTTACCGTCAACGGTCCCACCGGAGCGGACAACCCTCAGCGCCAAGGTCTTAACAGCCTGCTCTTAGAGGAGGGCAATGGCCCCCTCAACGTGTTCGGCGGCGTCCCGACTATCGCGCTCGACTACAGCCCGCTCTGGGATATGAACTTAGGGATGTGGACCCAAGAGGCTATCGACAACGGCTACCGCTCACGCATGATCGACGAGTTTCAGTACTTGGGGATGGCGCAGGGCGGCTTTATCACCTCGCCTGAAGGCGAACCGTTCGGCTCGAGCGGCATCATCATCAACTGTCCGGTCGTCTTTAGGTTTCTCTAGCTTGTGAGGCGCTGGTGGACAGCCGCCAGCGCCTCGCCTTGATTAAGGGGTGGAGGGCGCCATGTAAATAAGTGAGGCTGATTTGCTGCGGACAAGACGCGACCGCTGAACTGAAAAAGGCGCAGGCCGGGCGACTACTGCGGCGCGCTCACAGCTTGGAACTCTTAAGCGAGGTCTGGGAGCAAGCCTTTTAACAACCCGGCGTTCTGCTCACAACCGGTGAGGTGGTATAGCACTGAGACAGGCTCGAGCGTGCTCGGGCGCGCCGAGCAGGTTCTTTACCCTGCGAACGTTACAGCAAGCGGAGCGTGCCCCGTAGGGCAACTGTGTCTCGAGGCCGTGCGTAAACTGTTTGACTGAATCTCGGTTGGCCCCTGAGCTATGATAGAGTGGAGGAGCAGAACAAAAAGGATTTGTCTATAAGCCAAAAGAGGTGAGTAGAGACTGACAACGCGCCTGTTTTACGCTCCAGCCCAAAAAGGTTTTCCCGATTACAACGCCACGAACGAGGTCTACTGCGCTCACTCTCGACAAGTTTTGCCGTAAGCGATCTTTACACGCGCAAAGGAGGCACTAATGATATCAACCCGCAGTTGCACCTTAATTCTCATAGCCGGAGCTTTCGTTCTGAGTTCTTGTATGCCGGTAGTACCACCTGTGGTACCGCCCGAAGTACCCCCTGAAGGACCGTCAGCTGTTTTTACCCTTCCCGAAGGCTACCAGATCGAGAAGGTAGCAGATGGCCTCACCTATCCGACGTCCGTCACTTGGGACGATGCGGGTACCTTGTATGTCGCCGAGGCAGGCGGCGGCTTAAATCCCGAGCAGCTAGCGGCCTCCCGTATCTTGCGGGTCGAGAACGGTCAAGCGACGGAACTGGTCAACCTGACCGACGAGGGCGTGTTCGCCTCCGTCGTCGGTCTGACTTTTAACGAAGGTGATTTCTACATCACGCACCGCAACCAGGGCGACCTGACCGGGGCCGTCTCGCGTGTATCTATGAACGGTGAGGTAACCGAGCTTTTCAGCGGCATCATCGACAGTCAAGCCGAACACCAGATCAACGACATCAAGGTCGGCCCCGACGGGCGCATGTATGTGAGCGTGGGCCCAGCCGGAAACTCCGGCGTGATGGACGATTCAGTTGCCCCTTGGGTCGCGGCGAGTCCGAACGTCCACACCACGCCCTGCCAGGACATCGTGCTCACCGGACGCAACTTCCAGACGCCCGACTTCCGCACGATGGACAACCCTGACGACATGGTGATGACGGGCGCTTATGTTCCCTTCGGCACGGAGACGACGCCAGGGCAGGTTATTCCTGGCACCGATAAGTGCGGTGGTTCGATTTTGGCCTTTGACCCTGAGAACGCTGAAGAGACGCTGGGGGTTTACGCCTGGGGCTTTCGCAACCTGATCGGCTTAGCCTGGGACGACGCGGGTACGATGTACGCTGCTGAAAACGGTTATGACAACCGTGGCTCCCGGCCCGTCAACGACGAGCTTGACGCCACCTTGAGGGTTCAAGAGGGTACCTGGTACGGCGTGCCGGACTTTTCCGCCGGTCGTGAGCCGCTTACAGATCCTAAGTTCGAGGCTCCGGATAATCTCCAGGCGGAAGTTTTTGTCAACGGGGAGTCACAGGGCAAGAACCTTGGCTTCCTCATCGATCATGAGGCGAGTGGCCTCACGCCACCCGATCCGTCGCTTGTTGTCGGTAAGCATCCCTTTAACTCGTCACCTTCGATGCTCGACGTGGCACCTGAGAGCTGGGGCGATTTTGCCGGAGATCTTTTTGTCGCCGAGTGGGGCGACCTGGCACCGCCCACCAACCCGCTCCGGGGTAAGGAGCCAGCCGGGTACCGAGTTGTACGCATAGATCCCGAAAGCGGCCAGCTAACGCCCTTTGTTAGCAACGCTGCGCCAGGACCCGCTTCTCAGCAGGACGCGACAGGTAACGGGCTCGAGCGCCCCTTCGACGTGCAGTTCGGCCCCGACGGTGCCATGTACATCGTCGACTACGGTGTGGTCACCATCGACACGTCGCTGATCGATGAGGGCAAACCGCCTTATGACTACAAAGTGGGAACGGGCGCGATCTGGAAGGTGACGCGCGCGCCATAACTGACGCTTAGTTAGCCTTCTACCACTATCTGCGTCCCAGGCCCGGAACATCTGCTTGGGACGCGAGTGGTAGATGGCACGAAATCAAAAAGCAGTTTGTCTACAAGATCGGCTCAACCAGGACGGCAGTGAAACAACTACCAAGTCAAAACAGCTCTCATGACGAGACCCAAAGTGATCTACGGAGGCCTGGGGTCGCTCTCTTTATCTCACCGCCACGGCCTCAGTGAAACTCCTGCCCGCGCCGAACTGTGAGGCGTGAGATGGCCCTAGAGGATGACGGCGTGGACGCTGATATGTGGACCACCGTCGTCAATAGGGACGGGAACGACGTAAGCGTCAGTAGTTGGGTCTACCGTATTCGTCCAAAACGACCCGGATTGCGGAGCGTAAGAAGACGTACTCGATCGGACCTCAGCCGTAAGTTTAGCAGCTGAACACTTTTTCGGAGAAGCCTCCTCTCTTTCCGGCTTTTGCCTTTGCTACTGCCAATCATACCTAGGGACCTAAGCCGAGACCTGTCAGCGATTTGTAGCTAAACTAGCACGTTCCTAAGCACCAACCCGCTCCGCGTCCCGCAGCTCACGGCGTAAAATCTTGCCGGTAGCGTTCATCGGCAGCGATTCGACGATCACCAAGTCGCGCGGGTACTTGTACGACGCAAGTTGCGCTTTGCTCCATTCGCGCAAGCTCTCGGGGGTAAGGCTCGAGTCCTCTTGGAGCACCACGAACGCCTTGATCTCCTCGCCGTATTCTTCGTTCGGCACCCCGACGACGGCGGCTAATGACACCTCGGGGTGCGTCATCAACACCTCTTCGACCTCACGCGGGTAGACGTTAAAGCCGCCCCGGATAATCATGTCTTTAAGCCGGTCGACGACCGTCACGTAACGTTCCGCATCCATCGTGCCGATGTCGCCGGTATGAAACCAGCCACCTTTAAGCGCCTCGGCGGTCGCCTCGGGACGCCCGTAGTAGCCTTTCATCACGTTGTGGCCTCGCACGACGATCTCGCCCGACTCGCCGATAGGGACCTCCCCGTCGTCGTCGCCGACGATCTTAAGCTCGACACCCGACACCGCGTGACCGACCGTACCGACTTTGCGTTCGCGGTCAAAGTGGTTAAAGCACGCTACCGGACTCGTTTCAGACAGCCCGTACCCCTCCAAAACACCCACCTCGAAAACCTCTTCAAAACGCCGCAAGATGTCGACGGGCATCGCCGAACCCCCGCTGAGGCACGCTTTTAGGTGCGTTTTGATCGCTGCCAAATCCTCCGGCGGGAGCGCCTTGGCACCATTGATCAGCCCCCAGTACATCGTCGGCACACCCGCAAAAGTCGTCACCTGGTACGCCTTGATCGCTTTTAGTGCGTCTTCAGGGGTAAAGCGGGGCAGCAGCACCATCTGCGCGCCGAGGTAAAACATGGTGTTCATCACACAGGTCTGACCGAACACGTGAAAAAGGGGCAGCGCCGTCAGCGATACCTGATCTTTAGGCTCGAGCCCCCCGATATGAACGAGTTTTGAGCTGACGACCGCGTTCATCATCATATTCAGCTGCGTCAGCTCCGCGCCTTTAGGTTTGCCGGTCGTCCCGGAGGTGTAGAGGATCACCGCCGTGTCTTCAGCCTCGCGCGGGACCAACTCGAAAGGTCCGGCGTGTTCTTGCATCACCTGCCCAAAGGTAACGGCCCCCTCGATGGGGCTCCCCGCGCCCAGGTCGGCGGTCATCACGACCAGGTGTTCGCAAGCGGGCGCGTCCGCAAAGGCTGCCGCCCCCGCCTGCGCCAGCGGCAACTCGCTGCTGCCCTCGAAGACGAAATAGGCTTTGGCGTCCGAATCTTGGAGGTGATAGTTGATTTCGGCGGGTTTTAAGAGCACGTTAAGCGGGACGACGACCATCCCGGCACGCAGGACGCCGTAATAAACCGCCGGAAAAAAAGGTAGGTTAGGGCAGCTCAGCGCCACCTTGTCACCGACCCCCAGACCCTGCGCGACCAGGTAACGGGCGACGGCGCTCGCCATGCCCTCAAGCTGACCGTAAGAGTAGGTCGTCTTACCCAAACGCATGGCGGTGCGCTCCGGGGTAACGCGGGCGTGCTCGGAGACCAACGACGCGAGACTCAGCATAAAACCTCCTGATGGTTGTGAGCCTAGTCTAGCGCATAAATCCGGTTTGAATTGAGATGGGTGTCCGGTAAAGGGTCTGGATTACGCGTCGGCTCGAGGCTGAACCGTGTGAGCACTTCTTGCAAGTCTATCGCTGCTGGAAGCGAGGAGCCTTGAGCGGCAACGAGTAAGAATTAGGCAGACTTCGGAATGTCAGCCTGTCTGACAAGCGGTTGGTAAACCTCAAAGGGCAACGCCATCTGGATATTACGCAGGCGCACGGGAATCCCGTATTTCGGTCTTTCAAGATGTCTTCGATCTGCTCCCTTCGGCTAAGGGTTCCGTGCTCGATCAAAAGATCGCCGCGTTCCTCACAGACCTCGGTTGCCTCGACCGATATACCGGTTCCACTCAGGTCGACGTCACCGAGCTGGTGACGATGACGAAGCGTTTTACAGCTCCAGCTTAAGCACGTTTGACGAAAAAACGTCGCAACTACGACCCTCCGGGCTAAGGCTTTTTCGCTTCTTTTTAGAATATTTCCGGGTTCCCGTAGGACTAAAGCGCATAGCCTTGACGAATAGCGCATATGGGTGTAAGCTATGGAAATCAAACCGCGCCGATGGCGCGCTTTTTTTTGCCTGTTCAATTGCGCTCTTCAGCTAGGAGTGCAGGGGCCAGCGCGTACCGGCGTTATACTTTTGGTCGGTTCTACCAACTATGGCTGTACGCAGAAAAGGAGATTTATGAAGACCTACAAACTTGCCCATACCGACCTCGAGGTCAGCCGTATCGCTTTCGGTACCTGGCATATCGGCGGCGACTGGGACAAAACCCCGCCTACACAAGAGATCAAAGACCGCGCCAACACACTCCTGACAGCGGCGTATGAGCACGGCATCAACCACATCGACCTCGCCGACATCTATACGATGGGTAAGTCCGACGAGGTGATCGGTTACGCGCTGAAGCAAAATCCGGGTCTGCGGGAAAAGCTGGTGTTGCAAGAAAAAGCGGGCATCATCGTCGGAGCGAACCCGGACTATGGACAGCCGGGACGTTACGACTATTCTTTCGATCACCTCGTCAGTGTGGTCGAAGGCAGCTTAAAGCGCCTCGGGACCGACTATGTGGACCTGCTCGCGTTTCACCGTCCGGACGCACTCGTCGAACCTGAAGAGGTCGCGCGCGCCGCCGAACACCTGCATAAAAACGGCATGGTGCGGCACTTCGGCGTCAGCAACCACAGCCCCTTGCAGATCGAACTGCTCAAAAAATACATCGACTTTCCGCTCGTGGTCAACCAGCTCGAGCTGAACTTGTTGCACTCGTACATGATTAGCAACGGCGTCTTGGTCAACCAGCCTGCGGCGTCTTTTGCCAATACGCAGAGCGTGTTGGAGTACTGCCGCCTCAACGACATGACTGTGCAGGCGTGGTCGCCGGTCGCGGGCGGGCAGCTTTTCGCGCCCGAAGGCGACGCACCCGAAAACGTCCGGGCGGTAGCGAAGCTTATCGCGGAGATGGCTGAGCAGAAAGGCACCACCAAAGAGGCTGTCGCGCTCGGTTGGCTGCTCCGTCACCCCGCAGGAATTCAGCCGATTTTGGGAACGCACAAGGCCGAACGTATCGCCGACTCGGTCAAGGCGGACGACGTGACGCTCGACCGTGTAGAGTGGTACAGCCTGCTCGAGGCCGCGCGCGGCGCGCCTGTTCCCTAATCATTTGACAGTACCCACCGCAGACGGACAAAAACTACGTCTGTCTGCGGCCCGGACTTCACGCAATGGCTTCGAGGAGAAATGCTATGAACCTCAGCACTTCCCGCACCCTTGGTCACTCCGGCCTCGTCGTCAGCCCGCTCGCGCTCGGCACTATGACCTTTGGGAACGTAAACTGGGGCTCAGACGACGAGGTTTCTAAAGATGTTTTTAACACCTATATAGACGCTGGCGGCAACTTTATCGACACCGCCGACGTATATTCAGGCGGTCGTAGCGAAGAACTCACCGGTAGGTTTATCGCCGAGCGTAAACTACGCGACAACGTCGTGCTCGCCACCAAGTTCGGGTTTAACGCCGAAAAAGGCAATCCTCACGCGGGGGGAAACGGACGCAAACATATTTACCGCGCTCTCGAGGGCTCACTCAAACGCCTCAAAACCGACTATCTCGACCTTTACTGGTTGCACGTATGGGATATGGTGACGCCCGTCGAGGAGACCCTGCAAACACTCGGCGACCTGGTGCGCGCCGGTCATATTCGTTACTTCGGGTTTTCAGACATGCCCGCTTGGCACGCTACGAAAGCTGCGACACTGTCACAAGCACACAACGTCCCCGGCCCTATTGCTATGCAGCTCGAGTATTCACTAGTCGCTCGCAGTATCGAGAGCGAACACCTCCCTGCTTCTAGGGAGATGGGTCTCGGCGTGACACCCTGGAGCCCGCTCGCAGGTGGCTTTTTGGCGGGCAAATACGAGCGTGAAGGTGGAAAGACGAGGGGTGAGGGCAGACTCGGTAAAAGCAACCCGTTTCAGGGGCCGTTTACCAAGTTTACCGAACGCAACTGGCAGATATTGGACACGCTTAAAAGGGTGGCAGCGGAAGTTGAGCGGCCGCCCGCGCAGGTCGCTCTGGCCTGGGCCGCGGCACAACCCGGCGTGACTTCGCTCATCATAGGGGCCAGCAAAAGTGAGCAGCTCCGTGACAACCTGGCCTCGCTGGACATCAGCCTCACACCCGAACAGGTGTGTAAGCTGAACGAGGTAAGCGCGTCTGAGTCAGCTTTCTTCAGCGCCGATCTGAGACGCCTTATCTTCGGTGGTCACGAGGTCGAGGGCTGGCGCTGACTCTCATTTAACGCGACGCTTTACGTTGTTGCAGCGTAACGAGATCAGCCCACGTTTCGTTTTACGCTTTTAGCATTTGCCGTGTGCTAGCGGTCCCACGGCCGCAAAATAATCTGACCGTTGTGCAGTTGCGCGACCTCCGGGCCGGAGACGGTTTTGCTGTCGCCGCCAGCTTGCGCCAAAGCCCCGGCGATACGTAACTGCTTCGACTTGACCTGCTGCGCCCAGATAAACGCCTGTTCGTTACCGCCCACGCCTGCGTGCGCGACGCCGCGCAGCGTCCCCAACACGATGATATCGTCCTCAGCGATAATTTCGGCCCCGGCGTTGACGTCGCCGATGATAATCGCTGAGCCGCGCGATTCGACGCGGCCCCCGCTCCGCACCGTGCGCGATACGATCTGCGTTTCACCACGCGCTTGCACGACGGCGCTCGGCGGGCGCACCTCGGCGAGGGTGCCACCCGCGCGCTCAACTAAGGTTTCGACAGCCTTGAGCGTCGTCCAGGGTGTGCGTTCGGCGAGTTCGACGAAAACTTTACCGGCCAGCAACTCCGAGGTGCCAGATTGCGCCACGGTCTCGGGGGTGTCGTGAGCGTCCAGGCTCAGCAGAATGCCGCTTCTCGTACCACGTGTTTTCATAGTATCTCTCTAAGTGTGCTCTCTCGAGGTTTTGGGAAATAAGTCGCTTTAGGGTTCACGTTCTGCCAGTCTACCTGTCTGCGACCAGTAAGCCTGCATAAAGTCGCGGGCGACAGGTTGCGCGACAGCGCTGCTGCTGCCCCCGTTCTCGATAAAGACCACCACCGCCAGCTCCGGGTCGGCGAGCGGACCGTACCCCATAAACCAGGCGTGGTCGGCTCCGGTCGTTTGGGCTGTACCCGTTTTGCCCGCCACCGCCACCCCGAAGACCTCTGGCCCCAGCAGCCAGCGACCGCTGTAATTCGTCACCATCTCGCGCATCCCCGCCTGCACCACGTCCCACGCCCCCGGCACGTCACGCACCGACACTTCACGCTCTACATTACCGACGCGCCGCACGAGATGCGGTTGCACCTGTTCGCCGCCCAGCGCGGCGGTGCCGACGAGTTGCAAGACTTGCAGGGGTGTCGCCAGCAGGTCGCCCTGACCGATGGTCATGTTCATGGTGTAACCGGGATACCAGGCGTGCGCGTAAAAACGCTCGGCCCACCGCTCATCAGGGACACGGCCCGTTTGTTCTTCCGGAAGTCCGACGCCGACCAGCGACCCGTAACCGAGCGCCGTCGCCGTCGCCGCGAGGTGCGCCGGGAACTCACTCCAGCCGTCCTCCACACCGGGTGTCGCAGCGGCGGCGCGCCAAAAAAAGGTGTTGCACGAATCGGCGAGTGCCTGCACCACAGTGTAGAGTCCTTTATCTTCCGGGCTCCAGTTCCGCATCAGCGTGCCTTGAAACGAAAAGCTCGGTGAGCACCCCAACCGCGTCTCCGGGGTGATGTACCCGCCGTCCAGAAGGGCGAGACTCGAGACCACCTTAAAGGTCGAGGCGGGCGGATAGGCACTTACGGCGCGGTTCGTAAGGGGCGTGGTGTCGGCGTCTCCGAGGAGCGCCGCGACCTCCGCCGCTGCGACCGGGCGACGGACGAAGACGTTCGGGTCGAAAGTCGGCGCGCTGGCGAGGGCCAGAATCTCACCTGTTTGCGGGTTCATGGCGACGAGCGCGCCGCGCAGCACCCGCTCTTTGGGCAGCTTCTGACGGGTACGTTCGGCGTTGACGTAGCGGAGTGCGCCCGCCAGCATCCGCTCAGCGGCGCGCTGCGCGCCTACATCGAGCGTCAGGACTACGTCTAGGCCCGGTCCGGCAACGTCTACGGTGGTGCGCCCCAAGGCGCTGCGACCACTGTCGACCTCGAGCAGCGCACGCCCCGGTAAACCGAAAAGCTCGTCTTGAAACGCCTTTTCGATACCAAGCTGCCCGACTACATCACCCAGCTCGTACCCTGCAAAACGTTCGGGGTCTGCCTCTGCGGTAGTGCCAACGACGTGGGCGGCGAGGCCGCTGGGATACGAACGCTCGAGCCGCCGCCGCAACGATAGTCCCGGTTGTCCCGCAATAAGTTCGGCGACGCCCGGTACCACCGCGTCGGGGAGGTTCCAGGCCAGCACCGCACCGTCTCGAACCTCTTCGGGATGGTTCGGGTCGGGGGGGCGCGGCGTGCCGGAGACCCCCAGCAGGTAACGCAGTCGGGGCCAGCGCGCGACGCTGCCGCCCCGGTAGAGCAGATCTACTGCCACCCGGTTTTCAGCCAGCACGGTTCCGTCCCTCGCCAGGATGCGGCCCCGCAGCGGCGATACTCGCTCGTTTTGAGTGGCGTTGGCAAGACCCAGCGCCCGGTAGTCGTCCGCGCGCAGGTTCAGAACGCCGAGCCGTCCGGCGATGATCAAAAGGCTGGTCAGCAGCAGCGCCAGGAGTACCCGGACACGCGCCACGTGTTCGCTTTGCCCCTTTGCCTGCGCGGGGTTCACAAGTAGAGCCGCCGCTCTCTCCGGCGGGCGAGGCGACTTCCGAGCGGGTACAGCAGCGCCACCACGCCGAGCGTGAGAAGAGCCTCGAGCGGAACCACCCGGAGGGTTTCAGCTAACGGGGCGGCGTGTCCCAAAAAGGTCAGCAGCAGCGTCCACGCCGCCGCCTTACCTGCAAAAGCTACGATCAGCGATACCAGCACCGCCAGCTGCCCGCTCGACCCGGCGCGACCCGGTGGGAGGCGTGGCAGCGCAAGCCCTGCGGCAAACACCGCCGCCGCCAAGACAAACGCGTCCATTCCGAGCACCCCACTACTCGAGAGGTCTTGCGCGCCGCCGAGCAGATAGGCCAGTAGCACACCCTTCCAGAGCGGCGCTCGCACCGACAGGGAGAGCGCCACCAACAGCAGCAGATCGGGAGGTGGCCAAGGCGACAGCAGCGGCGTCAGAGCGCCCTGCGCCACAAAAGCTGCCAGAATCAAAAGTGCACGCACGCGCCCAGCTTACCGCGACCGCCGAAACTGCGGGTGGGGTGCGTGCTGATACTCATACCCAGATTTTGCGGTGCCGTATACGGACTGGTATTCAGGGATTTACAAGCAGGCGGTTTGATAACGTCAGCCACGCAAGACCATGTTCAGCCACCCAGCGGCGCAGATCGCTCGTCATACGCTGGTAGCTCAAACGCAAGCAAAGGTACCGGGGCGCGGCGTGGTTAGATGGGGTTATGGCAACCCTTTTAATTCATGGCGGCGCGGGCACGATTATAGAGGCCGACCGCGCGGCGTATCAAGCAGGACTCAGAGCGGCTCGAGACGCCGGTTTTAGGGCGTTACAGGGCGGAGCCGACGCCCTCAGCGCGGCGCTAATCGCCGTGTCGCTGATGGAGGACAATACCGACGCCTTTAACGCCGGGACGGGGGGGTCGCCGAACCGTGACGGCGTGGTCGAGTGCGACGCCGCCGTGATGAGTGGTTGGGACGGTCTCGCAGGCGCAGTCGGGGCGGTGACGCGGGCCAAAAACCCGGTTCAGCTCGCCGACCGGGTACGGCGCGACTCGCCCCACGTACTCCTGGTGGGAGCCGGAGCCGACGCTTTTGTGGGCGACCCCATCGACAACGCCGAGCTGCTGACGCCGCGCACACGCGCTGCGTTCGGGGCGTGGGAGCGCGACAAGGGCGAACCGGCAAACTCCGCGACCGTCGGGGTGGTGGTATGTGACGCCGAGGGGCAACTAGCCGCTGCGACGAGCACCGGCGGGATGCTCGGCAAGTGGCCGGGTCGGGTCGGCGATACGCCGCTGATCGGCGCAGGCACCTACGCCGACCGCTCCGTCGCGGTGTCTTGTACGGGCAAGGGAGAGGCGTTTGTCCGCGCGGTCACAGCCAAGGCGGTCGCCGAACGCTTCCGTGCCGGAGGTGACCTGCAAGATATTCTTTCCAAAGCCCTCGAGGAAGTCGTTCATTTTGGTGGCAACGGCGGCCTTATCTGCGTCACTCACGAAGGCCGCATCGGTTTTGGGTTCAACAGCCTGAATATGGCCTACGCCTGGAAAACCGACCGCGCGGACGCCGAACGCGCCGAGGCCGCCGAAGTAGGGCTCGAGCCGGGTATTTACACGCTTTAAATTGACAACGGTCGGGTTGTACCGGGGTTGGTGGGTCGAGCGTCAGGATTCAGCAGTCAAAATTCGGTAGTCAGGGTTCAGGGGTCGGAATAAGAATTTAGAAGATGAACAGCAATTCCAATGTATACTGCCCCGGTTCGCCGCAGATATCATCCCCCAAAGTACGTGGTAGACTGTGCTTCTTCAGCTTAGTGTGGCGCAAACCAGATGATACCTGCTATAGAACACGACAGGTGGAGCAGCGCGGCTTGTGAAAACGGCGATTTCGAGGTTTCGGGCGCGCATCGTAAAAAATCCGGGGACGGGTGGACCCCGTTTCAGCGCTGATACGGTTTTGGAGGTAGCACGGTGCAGAACCTGATCGGTCGCCGCGTGCTTATCGTCGGTACGACGGGCGCAGGCAAAACCACGCTGGCCCGCGCCCTCGCCGAGAAACTAGGTAGCGAACACACCGAACTCGACGCGCTCCATTGGCAACAAAATTGGACACCTGCGACGGACTTTGTGAGCCGGGTCGAAAAAGCGTTGGAAACTGAATGCTGGGTGATTGACGGAAACTACAGCCGCGCGCAAGCCCTTATCCTGAGCCGCGCCGATACCGTGATCTGGCTCGACTACAGCTTGGGAACCAAGATTTTACGACTTTTCGGACGCACGAGCCGCCGTACCTTTACCCGCGAAGTCTTGTGGAACGGCAACACCGAGACGTTCAGGTCGCAATTTTTTAGCCGCGACTCACTCTTTTTCTGGTTGTTTAAGACGCACTGGAAACAGCGGCGGCGTTACAAGGCACTTTTCGCCGACGCGCCGGAGCACCTTACCCTGTTGAGGCTTTGCGATCCGGACGAGGCCGAGCGGGTGCTGGGGGCGTGAGCTCGAGGCGAGCTGGATTTAGAACGAGATGCTCGCCTCCCCGCCACACCTCGAGTCCGTCGCCTACGAACTGCCAGCCAACTCCCTAAGCAGCGACCAACCGAACCGCCGACCGCCAGGGATCGACCACCCGTACGGAGCCGTCCGGGAGCGCTTCGGGAGCAAAGCCAGCTGCCCCCAGCCGTTCGGCGATATCGGCGCTGATTTCAGCAGGCACGACGAGTTGCCACTCGAGCAGCCGCGCGTCGTCCACTTCGGCGAGCGGCGCACCCGCCGCCCACGTGTTAAAACCCACGTGATGATGGTAGCCCCCTGCCGAGACGAAACGCGCCCCCGGAAACGAAGTTACGGTGGCCTCGAACCCGAGCCCCCGTTCGTAAAAGGCCGCCGCTTGGAACAGATTATCCACATAAAAATGCACGTGACCGACGACCGTACCGGCGGACATCCCGGTGTAGGGCGTGCCCCCGGCAGCTGAGATCAAGCTGTCCGTATCGAGCGGCAAGCTGTCGCTGACGAGTTCACCGTCCACGCGAGGCCACAGCTCTCTGGGGTGGTCGGCGTAGACCTCTATCCCCAACCCGTCCGGATCGCTCAGGTAGAGCGCCTCGCTAAAGAGGTGATCCGCCATCCCAACGCGGACGCCCACCGCGCTTACATGCCGCAAAAACGTTCCGAGCGCACCACGTTCAGGCAGGAGGAGCGCGACGTGATAGAGGCCCAAACGCCCACGACGCGGTACCGGGCGCGCGCCGGGATGCTCACACAACGTAACGAGCGGCGCGCCGTCCAGCGCGCCCAGTTCGGCGTATCCTGCTTTTCGGGCCAGCACCACGAGCCCCAGCACACCCTCGTAAAAGCCTAGCGAACGCTCCAGGTTACTGATCTGTAAAGTAACCGGTCCCAGCCGGACGTCAGCGGCAAGCGCGTTCACGTCAGCTGCGCCGCGCCCTACCCAGCACTGCGTCCAGCGCGTACGCTCCGGGTCCGGTCAGCGCCAGCGCCAACGACGCGCCGAACAGCGTCAGCACATACTCGTAGCCACCGTCAGCAGCGTAAAAACCGTTAGGTAGGTGAAGCAGCAAAATTGCGCCGAGCATGTCAGCCGCTAGCAGGGCCGCGACCACGGGCGTCAGCAGGCCCAAAATAAGGGCTAGACCGCCGCCGAACTCGAGCACCGATACCAGCGGCGCGGTGAGCTGCGGCAGCGGCACGCCGCTCTGGGTAAAGAAGCCGGACACGCCCGGGATACCCATCTGAAACAGTTTTTGGTAACCGTGCATGAGAAAGACGACGCCGACGACGCCGCGCAAAACGGCGAGGCCCACAGCGAAGCGTGAGGTGCGTGTAGGGATAGCCGGGTTGACGGTAACTGTAGTCATTCTGAAACTCCTTTGGGAACTGAAGGGGAATAGGCAAGCTCGAGCAGCGTTTTGAGCGCCTCTAAACGTTCGTGACCAAGGTGTCCGAGTTGCCGGATGTGCAGGTTGGTCAGCGGCGCGTCGAGTTCGGCGAGAACTGCGAGACCCCGGTCGGTGATCTGCGTTTTGACGACGCGCCGGTCGGAACTTCCGCGCGCCCGCACGACGAGCCCCTGAAGCGCCATCCGGTCGAGCAGCCGCGTCAGGTCGGGCGCGTGGGCGAGCAACCGTTCACCGATTTCGCTGCACGCAAGTCCCTCACGAGCACCACCCTCCTCCGCCCCACGCAAAATTCGCAAAATATTAAATTGCGGCGCGCTCAGCTCGAACGTTTTGAAGAGTTCAGCGGCGTCGAAAGCGAAAGTCATTGCCAGACGCTGAACACTCAGGTAAACCTCGTGCTCGAGGCTGGCGAATTTGGGCGATGAAACAGGTGGGTCAGGTATCAACCGGAAGCCCCCTCTCAAAAACTTGTTTTAACAATATTCGTTTTAACAAGTTTATGTCAAGTGCCTTCAATTTGAGCTCGAGGCTGCCGGTCTGATCATCGCCGAAAAAGAAGTGAGAGGTTCGGGTGTGCGGACGACCTTGCGGCTCACTGACAAGAGACGCGGGGCGACCGAAGCGCACTGGGAGCAGCTGGGGCGTATCAAGCAGCGGGTGGTGCCCACGCGGATAGGCAGCATCTAACACGGTAGCTACGATTGTTCAAGGTCGAAAAAGGTGTGTGACCCCGAACGTTTACCACAGCGTCGTCCCCACAGCGCCTTGCTTGTGTCATGCTAAGCTCACGAAATCATAGCTGTGGAGGTGGTGATGAGGTTTTGCCTGTTGATAGTTTTGATCTGTGCTGGAACGGCTCAGGCGCAGCGCGGGTCGTACTTCGGTTTCGGCGTGTCCTGCTACGCGACCTTTGCAGAGTTGTCTTCAAATTACCTGTACCCCGGCCTTCAGATTGGCGGACCAATCTCTATTGGGGAACTGCGCGGAACCCTCGAGTCCATCTTGCTCTCCAGCAATCTCGGCTTGGACGTCCTCTACCCTATTGCCCTCGATATACCGAACCCAAGCTCTACGCGGGCGGCGACGTCAGCACACGTCTATATTTCATCTACCCATATAATTTCGATCTGCGCGCCGTGGTCGGCGGAGAGTACTTTTTCGCTCGAGAGGGTGGTTCAGCGCCGCCGGGTATCTTCGGCGAGGTTCGCCACTTATCTGAAAGGGCTCCTCACGGGTTATCCCACCGTAGAGGGCCGCGTTGGAATCAACCTGCCCCTCTGAGCCCAGCCCCGGTATATTTTTGCAGTCACTTTCGACCTCCAAGGAGCTCCGTATGACCCTCACCCCGCAACCCGAGCACAAGTTCACCTTCGGTCTCTGGACAGTCGGCAATCCCGGCCGCGATCCCTTCGGCGAACCCACCCGCGCGCCGCTCAAACCGACCTACATCGTCCAGAAGCTTGCCGAGCTGGGCGCGTACGGTGTCAACCTTCACGACAACGACCTCGTACCCGCGGACGCCTCGGCGTCGGAGCAGGACAAGATTGTTGAGGAGTTTAAGGCGGCGCTCTCGGATCACGGTCTGGTGGTGCCGATGGCGACGACGAACCTCTTTACCGACCCGGTCTTTAAGGACGGCGCGTTTACTTCGCCTGACGACCGCGTGCGGGCTTACGCGCTGCAAAAGACCATGCGGGCGATGGATTTGGGCGCGGAACTCGGGGCCGAAACCTACGTCTTCTGGGGGGGGCGCGAGGGGGCCGAGGTAGACGCCGGGAGCAACCTGTTAGACGGCCTCGAGCATTTCCGCGACGCCCTCAACTTTTTGCACGCCTATTCGGAAGCTCAGGGCTACGGCTTCAGGTTTGCCTTGGAGCCCAAACCTAACGAACCCAGAGGGGACATCTACTTGCCCACTGTCGGAGCGATGCTCGGCTTTATCGCCACTTTGGAGCAACCCGAAGCGTTCGGCGTCAACCCCGAGTTCGCGCACGAGACGATGGCGGGCTTGTCGTTTCCGCACGCTGTCGCGCAAGCTATCGACGCGGGCAAACTTCTTCACATCGACCTGAACGACCAGAAACCGGGTCGCTTCGATCAGGATTTGCGGTTCGGCGCGGAAAACCTCAAGGGCGCGTTTTTTACCGTCAAGCTTTTAGAGGATACCAACTACGAGGGTCCGCGCCACTTCGACGCGCACGCGCTCCGCACCGAGGACGAGGCCGGGGTATGGGCGTTTGCCGCAGGCTGCATGAGGACGTACTTACTGCTCAAGAAGAAAGCAGTGCAGTTTAACGACGACAGCGAGATTCAGGACCTTATCGCCGCGTATAAGGTTGAAGATGAGGGATTGAAAGCACTCAGTAAAACTTTCAGCCAGGAAAACGCCGACGCGCTCAAAAGCCAGACGTTCGACTTGGGGGTGCTCAGAACCAGAGGACCGGGGTTGGAAAGGCTCGATCAGTTGACGATGGAGCTGCTTATGGGGGTGAGGTAGGGGAAGAGTACCGAAGGAAACAAGAAGGAGGAAGTAAGAACTCAGAAAGGAGAACTTAGAGGGAGACAACAAAAGAGCCCGCTTGGGCGGGCCTTTTTGTTCTTTGCGACTGGGTAAAAAAGCGTGATATCTCGGCGTCAGGCGATGTGGAATCTACAAGCCACTTGCCGCCCCTAGTTAGACGCCTCCGCACCGAAAGCAGCCTCGAGCGCCGCCACAGCGTCTTCCCCGTCGGCGGTTTCGATCCCTTCGGCCCAGCCCTTGACCGACTCGAGGTTGGCTCTGATCCACTCCTGCGACACCTCTCCCGGGTCGCGGCCCTGCCGCCCGTACTGGTCGATCCAGTCGCCCTGGGTCTCGAGCGACACGTTGAATTGCTCAAAAAACCGCGCCAGGTTCGGATTTTCCTCGAGGTACTGCGTGTTGGCGACCGTGGCGACGTAACCTTCACCGCCCCAGATATTCTCCGGGTCGTCAAGGTAAGAAATCTCAAACGCGTTATTCATCCAGTGCGGTCGCCAACCGGAAAAGACGATCCACTCGTCACGCTGGGTCGCGCGTTCGACCATCTGGAGCATTCCCTGCTCCGAACTCTCGACCAGCGTCCAGTCTGAAAGCTCGTAGGTGTCGGATTCGATGGCCTTACGCATAATTTCGTTGCCGTCGTTGCCGGGTTCAATACCGAAGTATTCACCGCCGAACTTTTCCGCGTTCGGCTCGAGGTCGGCAATCGACGTAACGCCCGCTTCGTAAACGTAGGTCGGGACAGCGGCGTTATATAAAGTGCCGTCCAGATTGTGCGCGCTCATGGTGAGCGAGCCGTCATCGAGGTACGGCGTGACCATGCTCTCCATGCTCGGCAGCCAGGTCTCTAAAAACACGTCGAGGTCGCCGGTCGAGACGCCCTTGAGCACCAGCGGCACGCTCAGCGACTGGCTCATGGTCTCGTAACCCATCACCTTCAGCACGTCCGAGACGACCTGCGTTTTCATCACCGCTTCGGGCCATTCGACGTACCCGAACTTGACTTCTTGAGCATTGACGAACAGGCTCGAGCCTACCACCAAGGTCAACAAAACACGTTTCAGCATAAAAATCCTTTCTCCTGCACAGCACTTGCTGCCTACCGTTACTTGAGCGAGTATAGCTGACCTGCTTACCTCCCTGCCGCCCTGCTATCTTGCCAGTGAAGTGACGTCCCGACACAAACAGCATTTCACAGCCCTTTACAGTTATGTTCTCGCCCAGACCCTCTCTCAGTAATTTGGGCACCTCGTCTGCTAAGCTGGTGCGTGCCCCCGACGACCCGCTCATCCCCCTTTTCGGCTGAGCCTCAGCTGACCCTCGAGCACGTCTCCAAGTTTTTTGGACCGCGCCCCGAGGCGGCGCTCGAGCGTTTTCAGCACACAGACAAGATCGGAGCGGGCGACGGACTAGGTATCTACGACGTGTCGCTGGAGATTCCCAAAGGCCGGACGTTCGTGCTGATGGGGCTTTCGGGTTCGGGCAAATCGACGTTGCTGCGGCTTCTGAACCGCCTCTACCGGCCTACCGCCGGACGCGTGCTGGTCGGCGGTACCGATATCGGGCGGCTTAAGCGGCGCGAGCTGATCCGGTTTCGCCGCCGGACGCTGAGCGGGATGGTGTTTCAGAGTTTTGCGCTGCTGCCCTACCGTACGGTTCTCGGCAACGTGGCGTTCGGTTTGGAGCTTCAAGGAGTCGAGAAAAAAGAACGGCTCGAGCGGGCGCAAGCGGCGCTCGAGTTGGTCGGTCTGGGCGGGCGCGAACATGTACTCCCGGCGGAGCTTTCCGGCGGGATGCAGCAGCGGCTGGGGCTGGCGCGGGCGCTCGTGCTGGGCGGCGACGTGCTCTTGATGGACGAGCCCTTCAGCGCCCTCGACCCGATTACAAAACGCGAACTTCAAGACGAACTCTTGCGGCTTCAGACGAGCGTTCACAAAACCATCGTGCTGGTCACGCACGACATGACCGAGGCGTTAAAGCTCGGCGACCGGATCGCGCTCCTGAAAGCCGGGCAGGTGCAGCAGGTCGGCGCGCCCGAAGAGATCGTCGCGCGGCCCGCGAACGCTTATGTGGCGTCTTTCGTCGCGGGCGTCGATAAAACGGCCTTTTTGACCGCGAGCAGTGTGATGACGCCTTCGCCACAAGCCGAACGTGCGCCCGACCATACGCCCGACCTATGTGTAGAACCCGGAACCCCGCTCGCTGAAATCGTCCGCCTCGCCGCGAGCGATACCCGGACGCTGTCGGTCGTCGGTGAGCGGGGTCAGCTGCTCGGCACCATCACCCCGCAGGGCGTGCTGGCGGCGCTTGCCGAACGCGCGCCGGTAGCTCTCGAGCCCAGCGTGTGACCGGCCTGTGACCACGTGGTTGGACAAGGGCGTGCCGCTCGGCGAGGGTATAGACGCGGGCGTGAGCTATCTCGAGCGCACCTTTTCGGGCAGCTTCGACGCCTTTAGTGACGGCGCACTCACCCTTATCGAAGGACTTAACACCCTCCTCGGTACTCTCCCCTTCTGGGTCGCGATTCCGCTCGTAGGGCTCGCGCTGTGGCGGCTGCGCGGCGTCCGCACTGCGCTCCTTGCCATGCTCAGCCTCTTTTTGGTCGTCAATCTGGGGCTGTGGGACTCGTTTTTGCTGACGCTGACGCTCGTCCTCTCGTCGGAGCTGGTAATCGTGGTACTCGGTGTGCCGCTGGGTATCTGGATGGCCTTTAGCAGCGCCGCCGAACGCGCCTTCAGGCCGGTGCTCGACTTTATGCAGACGATGCCGTCGTTTGTCTATCTCATTCCCGCCGTGACATTCTTCGGCCTCGGCTTGGTGCCGGGGGTCGTGGCGACGGTTATCTTCGCCATGCCGCCCCTTGTACGCCTGACCAACTTGGGGATTCGGCAGGTTCCGCTCGAGGTTATCGAAGCGGCGGACGCTTTCGGCAGCACACGCACGCAGCGCCTTCTCAAGGTGCAGCTGCCGGTGGCGTTGCCGACGCTGCTCGCGGGCGTCAATCAGTCGATCATGCTCTCGCTCTCGATGGTGGTTATCGCCGCGCTCATCGGCGCGGGCGGTCTGGGCCAGGAGGTGATGCGGGGCATGAACACGCTCGACATCGGTCTCGGTTTCGAGGCGGGGCTGGCGATTGTGATTATGGCGGTGGTGCTCGACCGTCTGACGCAGGGCGCGCGTCCGAGACGTCAGCGGGCAGCGCGGGAGATACAAACGCTTGAGACGCAAACGGTGAAGTCGGGACCCCTCGAGACCCACCCCTTAGAGAGAGAAGGCTCGAGCTAGAAATTTTTGGCAGGTATAGCACACCCTTTGGCAACAGGGTTCAGATCAAGTCCGCGAAGTCTCAACGCCGACCTCACCACGCAACCCTCGTGATGCGGCACCTAAAACGATGATCCCGGCAAGCAAATACGTCACCGTCTGCGTATTGATGAGCATCACGCCGATACGGTCCCCGAGCACCCCCGAACCAAGCATCCCGACGAGCTTCGCGGCCCCGAACACCGCAAAGTAGGTGCTAAAAACCCGCCCCCGTACCCCCGCCTCCGCTTCTGTCTGAAGAAGTGTCATCTGCGCGGTGTCGAGCATCGCAAACGGCAGTCCGGCAAGCGCGACGAGTACAAAGCTAGGCCAAAGCACGGGGTATAGAAGCGGATAGTTAAACAGCAGTCCGTCCATAACCCCACCCAGCAAAGCGCCCCAGCCGAGCAGTTTTAACATCGGGAAACGGTCGGCGAAGCCGGTCAGCAAAAGCCCGCCAATAATGCCGCCGACAGCCTGAGCCGACATTATGAGGCTCAACTCGAGCCCCCCACCCCCCAACATGACCTTGACAAAAGGGACGACTAAGGTAGAGATAGTCCCCTCCCCCAGCCCCATAAGTAGTGCGACGCCGAAGCTGAGCATCAAGGCGCGGCTCCGCCTTACGGCAACCAGTCCCGTGTGCCATTCGCTCACCAGCCGCCGAAATAAACCAGCGACGACGGTCTGTTCTTTCGCAATTTGTGGGGCGCGCACTCCCAAAACGAGCAGAGCAGCCAAAAGATACGTCAGCGCGTTCGCCACGACGACCCCGCCGAAGCCGACCGACGCGATTAACAGCCCACCCAGCGCAGGCCCAACGAGCCGCGCCAGATTATTGTTCAGGGCGTTCAGACTGTTTGCAGCTCCCAGCCGCGTCTCATCTACCAACGTCGGTAAAATCGCATTTTCCGCCGGGCCGATAAACTGTCCGACCGACGATTGCAAAAATGCAATTGGAACGACCAACCACCACGGCGCACTCAAAACGGTTAGAAACAAGAGTGTTACCCCGACCAGCACAAAGTTAGCTATCACCATCGTGCGCCGGTAATCCCAGCGGTCGACCAGCACGCCTGCAAGCTGCCCCATGACGATCATCGGCAAGGCGCTGGCCATTGCGCTAAAGCTCGTCGCCAAGGTCGAGCCGGTTTCGTTATAGACGTACACCGGCAACGCGATAAAGAGCATGTAGTTGCCGCCCCATGCGACGAGTCCGGCCCACCACATCAGCATGAAGTTACGGTTGCGTAAGAGTTGCAAAAGCGGGCGTTCGGTCATCTGTCAAGCATGGGTGTTAGGCTTGTGCAAATGACAGTCCCAGATTCAGGTAGCTTTTTTACAGTTACGGATACCGAGCAGGCACGTTTACTGACGGAACCTGCCAGCAAAGGGTTTCTCGAGCCATTTTTAGCCCGTGAACGCAGCGCGGCAGAAGCAGCGGCGATGATGGGGTGCAGCCTCAACACGATGCTCTACCGCATCAAAGTACTTCTGCGTGCTGGAATCCTCGAGGTTGTTAGAGAAGAGCCGCGCAAAGGCCGCGCGATCAAGGTATACCGTTCAGTTCATGACGCCTACTTCATCCCATTTCGCGTGACACCTTACGCGACTATTGAGGAACGGCTCGAGGTTCAGGCCAAGCCTATTTTCGCGGGGCTTATCCGCTCTTACGCAGCAGCAGGCAGACAAAATGAACGCTATGGACACCACATTTTTATGGATGAGAACGGCGCGATGTGGACGAGTGACCTTTTACTCGCACAGATGGCAGGTCAACCTGTTATCTATTCAGATGTTTACGTGAGGCTCCGCGACGAAGACGCTCAAGTTTTGGGGCAAGAGCTGAAGGGATTGCTCGCGCGCGCCTTGGAGTTGGATAAACAGGCGAAAGATGACCCTGAAGCTCGAGCGTATCTAAACATGGTGGCGCTCCTACCTTTTGCCGACACGCACAAACCGTAACTTCAAGATGGGGCGTGGGGCGTTCTTACAACTCTCGGTTTTGAATCTACTAAACTTACTTCACTACAGCTTCGCAACAGCCCTACAGCTGTAGCTGCCCACAGGTGCAACCTCACGGCAGGCCCGAGAAAGTCTGTATGACCACCCTACCCACCGGCCTAAAGGTTCGCCCTTTCGGGATAGACGCCGACGTGTCGCCCCTCTTGCACCTCTTAGCCGAGGCTGAAGCCGTCGATGGGGGTGAGCTGCTTTCGGAAGAGCAGGTGCGCGTCTATCTGTCGTTGCCGAACCACAACCCCGAAACCGACCGCTGGGTCGTCGCGCATCCTGATGATGAAGACGTGCTCATTGCTCACGCCGAGCTGCTTCTGCCGAGTGAAACGGACGACCGCCGCGTCGCGGGCGGAACGCTGGTCGTTCATCCCAGGTGGCGGCGTCAGGGTCTGGCACGTACGCTGTTTTCACGAGTTGAAGAGCGGCTCGAGCAACCTAAAAACGTAGACGAACTGCGTTTTTACCTCGACCCGCGACATGACGGCGCGGTTGCCTTTGCAACGTTGCAGGGATTTAAGCCCAACTCCGCCGACACTTACACTGAAATGCACGCCGTTCTGACGGACGTTACGGCCCAGCCGGTGCTACCCGAGGGTTTTACGCTGCTCTCTTACCAGGAGGTCGACCATTTGGCGACGCTCGTTGAGGCGCTCAACCGTGGGTTCGAGGGACTTCTAGGACATCACCGCACGACGGAAACCGAGTTCGCACCGCACCTCGCTAAGCTTGACCAGGACGGCCTGTTTCTCCTCTTCGCTCCGGACGGCAGCGTCGCCGGAACTGTGGGCGCAGAGCTTGCATCCGACCCGACTGAACAGAGCGGCGTCCGGGCGGGCCGTGTCGATGCTCCCGGCGGCGTCCCTGAAAGGCGCTCGCTCGGGCTTTATCAGGCGCTGCTGCTCTCAGGCGTCGCCTATCTGAAAAGACGAAACGCTGTCCGGGCTGAGCTTAAGTCTTGGGGTGACGCGGCGGAGACGCTTCAGCTCTACACGTCGCTCGGGTTTGCAGTGCGGCATAAGCAAGTTGCCTACGGGCGTCCGGTTCGTTAGACCTTCACGTCACGGGTGCTTGGTCATTCACGCGCCCGTGACGAGCTTTTGCAACTCCGCTTCTTTCGCCTCCCTACTACGCACGTCGATGGGCGCAGCGAGGTGGCGGCGCAGCGTCGCTTCGTCACGGTGCGGCTTAAAAAAGTCTTGGAACAGCTCGAGGGCGCTCAAACTTTCACCCTCATAGGCGTGAAGCGTCACCTCATCGCCGACCCGAACATGCCCCTCCTGTAAAACTCGGCAGTACACACCCGGACGTTCGGCTTGCCGGAAACGCTTGACAAATATCGGGTCGTTCATACGCGTTGCCAACGTGACACAGGGGATGCGCGGGGCGGTGACCTCGAGCACCACGTTCGCAATATGGAGACGGTCACCGATCCGTAGGGACGCCGTATCCAAATCGGTCACGGTGAGGTTTTCGCCGAAGGTACCGGGGTGCAGGTCTTTTCCCAAAGTCCCGGACCACCACGCGTAATCGGCAGCGCCGTAAACGTACACAGCCTGGTCGACACCGCCGTGGTTTTCGGTGTCGCAAATGGTGTCGCCCGCGAGGCCGTTCCGGGTCACGCGGACCGGGTCGTCGGCGGGGCGCTTGAAGATACCCGTCTGCCCTGATTTGGCCTCCACGGCTCGAGCTTTGCCGATGTTGACGCTGGTTAGCTGCATAGTACTCCTTCACGCGCCGTGCTTGCTGCGCGGGTTCGGCTTGTGGGCTCGAGCCTCTTCAGACCCTTAGTACGGTACCCGTAACCGTTCGCTAAACGATACTCCCTTACCCCGATGTTGTTCTATAGCTGACCTTAGACTGACGAAAGGGGTCGCGGCGTAACGTAAACTGGGCTAGGCAACCCTGCCCACAGGAGGTTTTTAGTGAAACGCTATCTTTTGGTTGTACTTCTGCTCGCGGCCTGCGCGCCCGGAAGCAAAGACACGGGCACCGACCCGACCGCGCCCGATCTGGCCTTTAATACCGACCCAGCGGTTGCAGTCTCGGGTGAAACGGCGAGCGTCGTGCAGATTCTGCACGCGTCGGATCAAGAAGCGGGAATCGCCGCCATCGAGGACGCACCCCGCTTTTCAGCGGTCTTAAACGGCCTCCGCGACGATTATCCCACCACCCTGACGCTGATGTCCGGCGACCTCTATATCCCCGGTCCGTTTTTCAGCACCACAACCGGCCAAGCCGACATCCGCATCATGGACGCGCTTGGCACCCAGGCTTCGGTTTTTGGCAATCACGAGTTCGACCTCGGTACCAACGTCGTCGGTGGCCTTATCGCCGCCGAAGAACCCGACGAGGGTGAAGAAGCGACCGACGACCTCTATCCCGGTACGACCTTCCCGTATCTGAGCAGCAACCTGGACTTTTCCGAGAGCGATTTGGCGGACTTCGTCGTCGCGGACGCTCAAGAGGCGAGCACGATCCCCAACAGCATCGCCAAAAGTGCGGTCATCACCGCTGAGGGCGAAACTTATGGTGTGGTCGGCGTCACCACGCCGCTCTTGCCCAGCATCTCGTCGCCGGGTGGCGTGGTCGTGTCGCCGAGCAACCCTGAAGACATGGAGGCGCTCGCGGCTATTGCCCAGCCGGTGATCGACGACCTGAGCGCGCAAGGCATCAACAAGATCGTCGTGCTCGCGCACATGCAGCAGCTCGACTACGAACTTACCTTGGCGACCCTTCTCCGCGACGTGGACATCATCATCGCGGGGGGTTCGGATACGCTTTTGGCTGATGACAATGACCGTTTGCGCGTAGGTGACGTGCGCGCCGGGATGTATCCGCTGCTGCGCGCGTCGGCCTCCGGCGAGCCGGTCGCGGTGGTCAACACCTCGCGCGAATACCGTTACGTCGGGCGTCTGGTGGCAGGCTTCGACGGCGCAGGCGTGCTCTCCGAAATTCGTGAAGAAAGCGGCGCGTACGCGACCGACGCTGAGGGCGTCACCGCGACCGGCGGCGCTGCGCCCGCACCCGAGGTGGTCGCCGCCACAGACGAAGTGCGCGAAGTCGTGACTGAACTCGACGGTGAAATCTTTGGTTCGACCGAGGTTTATCTGAACGGTCAGCGCGAATTCGTCCGTACCGAAGAGACCAACTTGGGCAACCTCTCAGCCGACGCTAACCTGGCGGCTGCCCGCGCCGTCGACCCGACGGTCGCGGTGTCCATCAAAAACGGTGGCGGCATCCGCGCCTCTATCGGCGCGGTGCAGCCCGGCCCGGAAGGGACGCTGATCCCACCCGTCGCCAACCCGCTCACCGGCAAAGAGGCAGGCCAAGTGTCGCTCTTAGACGTGCAGAACGCCCTGCGTTTCGACAACGGGCTGAGCGTTCTTACGCTCACGGCGGCGCAGCTCAAGGCCATCCTCGAGCACGGCGTCGCGGCGACCGGACCCGGCTCGACGCCGGGACAGTTTCCGCAGGTCGGCGGCGTCCGCTTCAGCTTCGACCCAAGTGCAGCGGCAAGTGAATACAGCGAAGAGGGCGACCTCGTAACAGAAGGCGAACGCGTTCAAAACGCCGCCATCGTCAACGACGACGAGAGCGTCGCTGACGTACTCGTCGAAAACGGTCAGCTCGTCGGCGACCCCGAGCGCCTTATCCGCGTCGTGACTCTCGGCTTTTTGGCTGACGGCGGCGACAGCTACCCGTTCCCGGAAGACGCGCAGCGCGAAGAGTTGGAGCCTGCCGAACAGGCCGCGCTGGAAGCCTACCTGGGCGAAATCGGTATTTTTAGCGGCGCAGATACACCCGCCACCGAGGACGCTCGCATTCAGAACCTGTCGGTGCGTGACGATACGGTTTTGAGCACAGCCGCAAAATAAGCGTCAGTACCTGACCAAGCACCCTGTGTTTTGGAGGCCGCCCGTGGGGCGGCCTTTAGCGTTTCTTAATCCTGGCTGTTTTCGCCCCTACACTCATCCGGCTGAGCAGCGTATTAGCTTAGAATGAGCGAGATGAGTATGTTTTTAGCCAGCCTCGAGGCGGACCCAGAAGCCCAACGTTTCAACAAAGCAACCATCTATCTGCGGACGCTGGTATTCGGGCGTTTAGGTGACGATCATGTAATCGCGCTCGCCGTGCTGCACGAACTCGGCGGCGTCTACCGCCGCGCCTACGGCACCACGCAGGTGTTGCAACCCGCACCGTACGGGGCTCAGGAAGAGGCGCTGAGGGCGCACCTGCGCGCTCTAGATCTGGCGTGCAGCGCAGAAGAACTCGAGCCTCACGAACTCAGGGACCTACTGACCTCGTGGCGAGAGCGAGGCCGCACGCTTCCCCGCCCTTTCAACGCAACGTTGCACGCGTTTTTGGAGCAGGTCGAAATGCACCTGGGCGCGACCCGCGCGCTAACCCCGGCGCTGGACCTTCAAGAACAAGAACTACTTTAGTTGGCGTAACACAAGTAAAACATCTACAAGCCACTCGCTACACGCCACTTGCCGGTGTCGTGTTCTACAGGTCACGCTCGCGCCCGACGCCGATAAGTGCGTTTAAGACCGTGCTGATGACGGTCAGCACCAGCGCCGCCAGAATCGTCGTTCCGAAACCCGTGACCGCCATCGGGGTCAGGGCGATAACGATCCCGAGCGCGAGGGCGTTAACGATCAGCAAAAATAAGCCGAGCGTCAGAATCGTCAGCGGCAGCGTTAGCAGGATCATGATGGGCCGGACGACAGCGTTGACCAACCCCAGCACGAGAGCGGCGATCAGAATCGGCCACAGGCCCGGTTCGGTAAAGGTGATGCCGGGGATGATTTCGGTCGTCAGCCAGAGTGAGGCGGCGTTTAGGAGCCAGCGGAGCAGCAAGTACATAACGTTAGTTTAGCAGGCGACGTCCTGATAGATGCTTGACAGAAAAAGCGCGAGTCTCCCCTGCCCAATCAGACCAGCGTTACCTGGAGGCTGTACGAAGGAGGATCGAAACACAAAAGCAGTCAGGACAACAGCTGGTCCGGCTCGAGCACTCGGAGCAAAAAGCAGCGTAGGCTTTGTGAACACGCTGCGAACACGCTTTTGTAGAGTATCGGACCACGCCGACGGTCAGTCCTTCAGCAAGTCCGCCGGGTCGTAGCGGTTACTCCCCGCTAGCGAACGTTTCCGCTGCCAGCACATCTGCGCCTCGAGGCCAACTCGAACCGTACGAGAAACCTACCGAGGTTGCTTGACGAACACCGGATAACTCCCTCGGCGTTCAAAACCGAGCGATTCCAAAATGTCGATCAGCTTGGGGTCACGCTGGGTGACGAGGGTCTGAATGCGGGCGAAGGGGCTCTGGGCGGCCAACTCTTGCATACTCGAGATCAGCAGCCGCCGCAACATCTCCGACGAGTCGCGGTGTTCGGCGAGCACCCCGGCGGTGGTCAGATAGTACACGCCGTCGATGCCGTCTTGCAGGACGCCGTAAAAAGCGTACCCGACCGGCTCCTGATCGAGCGCTTCGGACGCCAGAAACCACAAGTTCGGTTGGAAGGGACCGCGCCAGCGCTTTAGCCACGCCCAAAACGCTTCGGACGGCGTAGAACCTTCACCCTGCTCGTACACACCTTGAAAGTGTTCATCGTTCTCTTCGCTCCACGCCTCGAGCACCAGCGGCAATCCCAGGGGCGGCAGCTCAGAGAGGTCGAACTCGAGGTCGACCGCCTGCCGCTGCTCGAACCCCAGGTCTGAAAGCGCCGGGGCGAGCGCCGAGAGCCGCGCCGGGGAGACGTTGTAGAGCGGGCAGTGCACCGCTTCGTGGTCGAACTTGTCCAGCAGCTCGCGCAGCAGCCGCGTCAGGTCGGCGGCGGCCCCCTTGAACCAGAGGTTGCTTAAGAAGAGGTTTTGGTCGTCGTCTTCAGGCTCCGGCGCGCGCACGTAGGTCCCGGCAAGCGGTACGTCGCCGCGCGCGAAGAGGATAAAGCAGCGGTCGGCCTCGGCGCTGAGGTCGTGAAAAGCGCGCACACTGCGCCGCGCAAACGCGCGCGGGTCGCTGTGACCCAAAAAGTCGTAGGAGGAGGCGAGGAACCACTCGAGTTCGTCGGGGGCGATAGAGCGAATCACAACCTGTTACTTTACCTTAATGCACACCAACAAGAGCTTGGACCGCTGAGTGAGGTTTTTTGGTAAAGGGTAAACTTTCGCATGAGGCAATCTGCCGACGCCTAAAATCTCGACACCGGAAGGTGAAGTCACATGAGTAAACCCCGTATCCTCGGCGGCGTCGCTAAAGGCCGCGCCCTCGAGATTCCCCGGAGCGGTACCCGCCCGAGCCCGAGCCGTCTACGCGAAGCGTTATTTAACATCATCGGTTTCAGACCACGAGGAGCGTTTTTGGACCTTTACAGCGGGTCGGGAGCGGTAGGGCTCGAGGCCGCCTCGCGCGGCTGGCACGCGACCTGTGTCGAACTCGCAAAAGATGCGGCGGGCGTTCTTCGGAGCAACGCACGGTCGCTTAAGCTCGACGCCGAGGTCGTGCAGGGTGACGCGCTCGCCTACGCCAAAAATCATCCGCAGGGTTTTGATATCGTCTTCGCCGCGCCGCCCTATCCACTCGAGCTGCAAACCATCTTCGCCACAATTTTAAACGCGCAGGTAGCCACGTCCTTGTACATCTTCCAGCACCCGACGACCCTGGAACTGCTCGGCGACCAGCGCGTCTACGGCAGCAATACATTGACGTTGATCGAGATCGAGTCCGCCACCTCTAAAGCCGACTCGTAACCGTTCAGACTGCTGCAACATCGGCGTATTTTGGTTTCGTCGCCTCAGCCGAACCGTTGACAAGCGGCAAAAAGGCAGTGACCCACGAACTACAAGCCACAGGCCACTTCCCGAAAAGCCCAAAGACTCGACTGGGGGAAACCCCCTGATACGCGCCAAACATTAAGTCGGCTACTTCATGGCAGCTTCAGGCTCCCATGCTAAACTAGACCGTTTTATCAGGTTCTCTTGCCAAGAAGGAGACGGCATGTTTGGTTTTATTCAAAAAATGTTCGACAACAATGACAAAGATGTGCGGCGTATCGAACGCGATATCGTCGCGGCGGTTAACGCGCTCGAGCCCGAAGTTAAGGAGATAGACGATTTGGCGGCGGCGTACGCCAAGCTGCGTGAACGCTACCACGAGGGCGAAACGCTCAACGAGTTGATGGCCGAATCGTTCGCCCTCACCCGCGAGTCGGCGGCCCGCAACCTCGGCGTTCGGCACTACGACGTGCAACTTGTGGGCGGCGCGTCGCTGCATCAGGGCAAGATGGCCGAGATGAAAACCGGTGAGGGCAAAACGCTCGTCGCCACGCTCGCTCTCGCTCTCAACGCCATTCCCAGTCACGGTACCCACCTCGTCACCGCGAACGACTATTTGGTCAGCACCGGGGCGGAGTGGATGGGACCGGTTTACCGGGGCCTCGGTCTTGGCGTCGGCGTCATCGCCCACGACCTCAGACCCGACGCGCGGCGCGCAGCTTACGGTTGCGACGTAACCTACGTCACCAACTCGGAACTCGGTTTCGACTACCTGCGCGATAACATGGGTTTTCGACCCGAACAACTCGTGCTGCGCGCCGACGTCCCGCTCAACTACGCCATCATCGACGAGGTGGACTCGATTCTGATCGACGAAGCCCGGACACCGCTGATTATCTCAGGCCCGGCAGAGGCCGCGACCGACAAATACTACGTGATGGCAAAGATTGCCAAGAGTTTTGAACGCGGCGAACCCGCCGAGGGTGACAAACCGGCGACCGGCGACTTTAGCGCCGACGAAAAGACCAAAGACATTCACCTCACTGAAGAAGGCATCGCTAAGGCGGAACAAGCACTCGGCGTCGAAGACCTGTTCAGCTCGCAAAATATGGAGCTCGGGCACATGGTTCGCCAAGCGCTGCGCGCCCGGATGCATTACCACTCGGACAAACAGTACGTTAAGGACGAAAAGGGCCAGATCGTTATCGTCGACGAGTTTACGGGCCGTTTGATGCCCGGTCGCCGTTTCGGCGAGGGGCTCCACCAGGCGATTGAGGCCAAAGAGGGCGTCAAGATCGAACGGGAAAACCAGACGCTGGCGACGATTACCTATCAGAACTTTTTCAAGTTGTATAACAAGATCGCCGGGATGACCGGAACTGCCAAAACCGAAGAAAAAGAGTTTCAGGAGATCTACGCGACCGACGTGCTCACCATCCCCACCAACAAGACCGTGATCCGCAAAGATGCAGACGATATCGTCTACCGCACCGAAGCGGGCAAGTACGGTGCGGTCGTCGCGGAGATCGAGGAAATCCACAAAACCGGGCAACCCGTGCTGGTCGGGACCGTCACTATCGAGGCGTCAGAAAAGCTGTCGACGATGCTCAAACGCAAGGGCGTCAAGCATCAAGTTTTGAACGCCAAATATCACGAGCGCGAGGCAGAGATCGTGGCGCAGGCGGGGCGCAGCAGCGCCGTGACCATCTCGACGAACATGGCGGGCCGTGGTACCGACATCGTACTGGGCGGCAATCCGGAAGCTCTAGCGGGGCAGCTTTTAGAACGTCAGGGGATCAGCCGCTACGAAAATAGTGTCGAGCTCTTTATCAAATCGGTGATGCGGGGCAAGATGGATGAAGCGCGCGAGGTCGCCCGTGAGATCGAAGGGATGCCTGAAGACATCATCCCGACTTTGGAGCGGCTCCGGGACGAGGCGCAGACCGATCACGAAAAGGTCGTCGAGGTGGGCGGGCTCCATATCATCGGTACCGAACGCCACGAGTCGCGCCGTATCGACAATCAGCTGCGCGGGCGTTCGGGGCGTCAGGGCGACCCCGGCAGCAGCCGTTTTTACGTTTCGTTTGAAGACGACCTGATGCGACTTTTCGCCAACGAACGCGTGCTGGGCATGATGGACCGGCTCGGCATGGACGACGAACAACCTATCGAAGCGAAGATGGTCACAGGGGCTATCGAGCGCGCGCAAAAACGCGTTGAAGACCGCAACTTCGGCATTCGCAAACAGCTCCTGGAATTCGACAACGTGATGAGCAAGCAGCGCGAGGTCATCTATAAACAGCGCCGCGACATCTTGCTCGGGACCGATATCTCGGACGACGTGCAGGACATGATCGCCGAATACGTCGACGCGCAGGTGCAGAACTACCTGAATAAAGAGCTCGAGCCCGAAGAACAGGACCTTCCGGCGCTCAAGGCCGCAGTCATCGACGCGGCACCGGCGCTCGAGGCTTTCGATTTTGAGACGCTCCGGGGTCAGGAGCCCGACGACGCGACCGACACGTTGGTTCCGGAACTCGAGCGCGCGTACAAAGCCCGTGAAACCGAACTCGGCGCGCCGCTCATGCGTGAGCTTGAACGCTACATCGTCTTGCAGGTCGTCGACAACCACTGGAAAGAGCAGCTGCACGCGATGGACGTGCTCCGGCAGGGCATCGGTCTGCGCGGCTACGGTCAGCGCAACCCGCTGCAAGAATACGCGTTTGAAGCCTTTAACTTGTTCGAGGAGATGAAGGGCGGCATCCGTTTGCAAGTTGCCAAACTGCTCTTCCGAGTACAGGTAGAGACGCAGCAGGCGCAACCGCTAGCGCCGCAGCGGCGGGCGCAGCCGGTGAACTACGAAAAACCCGAGTCGGGTACCGGCCCCGGTTCGGTCAGCGATTCGCTCAGTACAACGTACGCTGAAAACGGGAATGACGGTGACAGAGGCAGGGCGGTGTCCTCGAGCCTGTCGTACGCCGGTAGCTCGCAGCCACGGCCCGCAGCGCGTTCAGCTGACCCCAGCAACCCGTTCGCGTCGCAGCAACGACCCCCGCAGGCTGCCGCCCAACCTACCCAACCCGTCCGCGCCGACGCCAAGGTAGGCCGTAACGACCCCTGTCCTTGCGGTAGCGGCAAAAAGTTCAAGCACTGCCACGGGCGCGAAGTTGGGGCCGTTTCGGGCGACTAGCCCGTTTTTGCACCGACGCTTTTTAGGGGCCGACATCGTTTTCGGCCCCTCTGCTGTTTTATAGGAGCCTCGTGGACGACCTCGGCTTGAGAACGACCTTCGACCGTGAGGCCGCACGTTACGGGCGCGCCCGTCCTGCGCCGCCCAAAACGTTGTTAGACGCCATGCTGAAACACCTTCGCCCCGACGCGCGCGTTATGGAGGTCGGTTGTGGAACCGGTCAGGCGACGCTTCCCCTGGCGCAAGCTGGATTGCAGGTTCAAGCGCTCGAGCTTGGCCCCGCCCTCGCCGAACTCGCCCGTGCCAACCTGTCCGGCTATCCAGACGTTACGGTAGCGACCGTCGCCTTTGAGGATTTCCGTTCGAGCACCCCTTTCGACGCGCTCGTGTCGATCCAGGCGTTTCACTGGATTGCGCCGAAAACGGGCCTGATGCACGCGGCGTCGCTTCTGCGTCCGGGTGGGGCGCTGCTGTTAGCGTGGCACCAAGACTGCACGGAAGATACGCCTTTCAACCGCGCGGCAGACCCTGTTTACAACCGCCACGCGTCACCCCTCGAGCTGAACCGGCCCACACCGAGCAGCAGTCCGGACCATTTTGTCAGGGCGCTGGAAGACTCGCCTCTTTTTCGTGATTTGCACGTCTCGCGTTACCCGTGGCGCGAAGTTTACGGCAAAGAACGCTACCTCGAGCTGCTCCTGACCTACAGCAACGTGCAGGCGCTCGAGCTACCTATGCGAGAGCGTTTTTTAGCTAATATAGCTGAGATTATCGACCAACACGGGGGTCAGGTCGAGCGGTTTTATGAGAGCGTGCTGCTATCGGCGTGTAGTAAGTAGACCAGCTGCGAATCTTCGGGTGCCGACCCAGAAGTTTGGCCTCTTCGCCCCGATGCGCCGCCGGGCTTTACGTTGTCCGCTCCTGAAACCGTTTCAGCCGCGCGTCGAGGTAAAACGTTCCGAACGGGACTACCGACGCGATCATCGCGCCCACAAACCGGAGTGGCGACCACCTGAGCGCCAGCATCAGCGCGCCCGCGGCGAGGGCGTAGAGAACGAACAAAACCCCATGCACCGCGCCCACGACGCTTACAACCTCCAGAATTCCGGCGAGGTACTTGAGCGGCGTAGCGACGACTAAAAGCAGCAAAAACGACACCCCTTCGGTGAGGCTGATCAGGCGCATCCGCCCGATGTGGCTCGAGGTAAACCGTGTAAGGTTTGGCATCCAGAACCCTCCTGCACTTCATAAGGTAACAGCGTTGGGCGGGGGCGCTCGAGGGACAAAACTACCCACGACCGATTGACCAACCCGCAACACGCCCCAAAGCCGTATGGTGAGGCGTGGAACACGCTACCGCCGTCTCACTTATCCGCGCGGGCGTGGGCGCACCCGGCGAGACCTGGGCTGAGTTGGGGGCCGGAGGCGGCGTCTTTACGGCGGCGCTCAGTGCGCTGCTCGGCCCCGACGGGACGGTCTACGCGAGCGACCGAGATATCTGGGCAGTAGAGCAGTTGCGGGCACTGAAAACCTCTGGTGCGACCCTCCATGTGCAAAGGGCGGACTTTGCCCGGCCCCGCGACCTGACCAATCTGACTGACCTAGACGGTGTGCTGCTGGCGAACGCCCTGCACTTCGTCCCAAGGCAAGAGCGGGTGCTGCGGCAGTTAGTTCGGAAGTTGCGGCCCGGAGGCAGACTCCTGGTAGTCGAATACGATACTCGAGGGCGCACCCCCTGGGGGCCGTTTCCGCTGCCTCTGGAGCGGTTGCAGCGGTCCGCACGGACGTCGGGTTTAGGCGATTTTAGCGAGGTCGGCAGGCAGCCCTCCCGGTTCAGTGGGCGCGAGCTGTACGTAGCGGTCGCGCTCAAGCACTAAATCCCATAAAAGCAAGCTGGAACGCAGCCGGTCGCAGCGCAGTTCGTAACAATAAGGTATGAGCACCCTCGAGCACACACCAGACGAAATCCGTACGATGATCAGAGAGATCGAGGAAACTCACGCCGACGTGATCCAGATGAGCGCCGCCGAGATCGCAACGCACGAAAACGTCGTTCACTGGCACAGCAGGCGCACCCGCTTTATCGGTATGGTCGATATTCTCAACTGGGTTCTCGGTGAAGAGACCGACACCAGCAAGTATCCGTGTATGCAAGGCTGGGCCGAAGAACTCGCCAAGGCGGGCATCTCGCCGTGGGCTGAAAGTATCGACGCCGATTAAGTTTTACCGATTTTTGTACTTGAGTCCCACACGCGTAAAATGTTCACTCGCCTCTGCCAAGTAAAAGACGAGAAGAGACTAAACGACACACCGACTAAAGTCGGAGGGTTTGAGAGAGCGACTGAAAGTCGGGATACGGGTCCCAGACCCGTTAGTTCTCCATTTTGAAGTTGTCGTCTTTGTTTGGCTCGAAGTGATGCTCC
>JAABUN010000608.1_pt1 | contig 90084 bp, 79 predicted proteins | sample 5559311 | NCBI WGS metagenome assembly JAABUN01 (sample SAMN10711877, study PRJNA513370) | rock metagenome | isolation source: Antarctica rocks | place: Antarctica: Victoria Land, Siegfried Peak sud
CACGCCAAGTCCGTCAAGAACCGTCTGCACCTCGACTTTCGGCCGGACGACCGCGATGTCGAGGTGGATCGGCTGATCGGACTCGGGGCAGCTCGCGCTGATGTCGGTCAAGGCGAGCAAAGCTGGGTCGTGCTCACGGATCCCGAGGGCAACGAGTTCTGTGTCCTCGGATCTCGCTCCAGCGCAAGCTGATCACGTACCGATTCTGCGCCCCGAACATCGGTCCGTTTTGCACCCTCGCCGTACATATGACGGCGCGTCCGGCGCGACACCTGTCGCGCGTTCTGTCGGGTTGCCAGCGTCGGGTGCTCCTTCAACAACCTGGTGGGGCACAACAGGGCACAACAGCTAGCCCCGATCTTCCACGGGTCTTTGTGAGTTGACCTGGCCCTACTCGCAGAGATGCTCTCGTGGCAAGGGATTCTGGCGTTGCTGAGACGTCCAGAGGCCAAACCAGGAGGGCACCCGCGAATGAACGGTAGTCGCGCTGCGCAACGCGTTCGGGTGACGGTCGGAGACCGCCACACCGCCTCGATGGTCGGAGCCCATCTCCTCGGTGAGGTCGCCGATCGGACCGGGTTGCTTCGGGGTATGCGGCGGCGGTGCCGTGGACGGGTGAGCGTGCCCCGGGCCAGGACCGGGGCCGGCTCTTCGCCCAGGTGGCGGTGATGCTCGCCGCTGGGGGGCGCAGCGTCGCCGACATGGCGGCGTTGCGGGACCAGCCCGAGCTGTTCGGTGACGTCGCCTCGGCGCCCACGATCTGGCGGGCTGTCCACGAGGTCGACAAGTCCGTGCTCACCGCCTTGCGGGTGGCGAGGGCGACGGTTCGGGAGGTGGCGTGGGCGGCGGGCGGCGCACCCGAGGAGGTGGTGCTCGACGTGGATGCCTCGCTGGTGGAGATCCACTCGGAGAACAAGGAGGGGGCGACGTCGCACGACAAGCGGGGCTTCGGGTTCCACCCGATGTTCTGCTTCCTCGACGCCACCGGCGAAGCCCTGGCCGGCACCTCCGCCCCGGCAACGCCGCTGCTGACCAGCTGGCCGTGGTCGACGACGCCATCGGCCAGCTGCCGGCTGCGTGGCGGGCCGGGCACCGACCCGGGGAGCCCGCTGACACGGTGGTCCACCCGGTGCTGGTGCGGGCCGACACCGCCGGCGCAGCCCGGGGCTTCATCGACGGGCTCGTGGCCCGCAACTGCGGCCGCCTGGATGGAGCTCGTCCTCACCGCCGCCGACCTCCTCGCCTGGTGCCAGCTCATCTGCCTCGACGGTGACCTCGCCCGGGCCGAGCCACGCACCCTCCGCTACCGGCTCCTCCACACCGCCGGCCGGCTCGTCCGCCGATCCCGCCAAGTGATCCTGCGCCTCCCCGAACACTGGCCCTGGTCGAACGACCTCGCCATCGCCTACCAGCGACTCGCGCTCCTCAACACCTGACACCCCGAGCGAACCCCAGACCGTCGAGCAGGACCACGGCCTCGCTCAGCGCGCCCCTGCACCGACGATCGAGACCTCCACGACCACAGAACCGGGTCGATGCGACCGCTGGCAACTCGCCCGAAAGGAGAATGACGGCCGCCCACGCTCACGACAACGAGACGAGCGCCGGAAGGCACTCCAGCGATCTCCTGAACGATCGGGGCTCGCGGAATCCGATCAGTGCCAGCCACACAGGGACCTCGTACCCGCCGCGCGACATGTGGTCGCCTCGAACGGCGCCGATGATGATCACGATGGAGAGTGCGGCCGCGCCTCCCCAGAACAACGAGTCACTCAGGGCCAAGCGGCAAGGCAGCAGCGAGGCCCCCGACGAGTTAGCGGAGGGGCACGCCCACCGGGACGATGCCCAGCCGGCACGGATGGCCGTCGAGGTTGGCGCCGGTGCGCACGTCGAAGCGGTATCCGTGCCAGGGACACTGGACCACCCCGTCCACGACGGGAGCGTCGTCGAGCGGCCCGAGCAGGTGCGGACAGCGCGCCCGGAACGCGCACTGCTCGCCGTCGACCTCTACCACCCTCACGGAGACCTCCTTTCGTGCGTCGAGCGCTGCTTGACGGCCAGTCATCATCGACTCGTCCTCGTCGTAGAGCCTCTCGTAGAGCCTTGCGTAGGCCTGGCCGAGCCTGTCGGCCGTGTCGCTGCGCACGTCGGGGACGTGGAAGTTCACCGTCACCTCGCATGACCGAGGCCCGGTGGCCACAGCCGTGCTCCATATCTCGGTGCCGACGCCGGTGCCCTCCGTGGTCCGGCTGACCCAGGTGGCCCGGTCGGCATCGAGGAGCAGCTCGAGGCCGAAGTCCGAGCCGTCGACGGCTGACCCTACCGTCGCCCGCCATCCCCACCGGCCGGCGTCATGGCACTCGATCGAATTAAAGCTGGACGAATGGAGCCAAGGCAAGTGCTCCCAGTCGAGGGCGTTCTCCAGCAACCGTTCGAGGCTCCCGCCGAGCGGGCGCCGGTACGTCCCGACGTTTGTCAACCCCATAGCCCCACGGTAGCGCCGGCACGTCGTTCGCCGGCGTGGCAGGCTTTCAGCGGTGTGGTCGGGGACGAGCTCCCGGGCGATCAATGGTCGATGACCTCGTCATCGCCGGAGGAGGTCCGCACTGAACGCCCGCCTGGCCGCGGCGCGGGAGGCGGCGGCCATAGTGCACAGCTCGACGCACGACGCCTGGGTCGTGCTGGCCCATGGGGAAGTGCTCGCCGAATTCCGGGACTCCCGGTTGTCCTCGGACCGCGTCACCGCCTTCGACCACTTGGCCCGTCGTCGCCCGGCGGCCTTGGCGACCACCGGATGTCGGTCGAAGCACGTCGGCGTGGCTACCAGAGCAGCGGTACGAGGCGTGCTCGACATCGCGCATAGTCGTCGTAACGGTCGCCCAACGAGGAGGCGAAGCATCGCTTCCTTGACCCGAATGCGGCGCACGAGAGCCGCGATGGGCAACGTCCCAGGCAGCGAAGCTTGGAAGCGAGTCGATGGCAAGACCCGCACCGACGCAACCCACCGCACGGCTGAGAGGCAGACCCCGCTCAATCGCGTAGAGCGCCGTAAGTGCGCTTGCACACATCCTTGAGGCCGAGGGCCTGGCGACCGCGGCGCTCCTGCCGTGGTCCGACATCGCAGAGGGATGCGGCCCCCCGGGTGCGAGCATGTCGATGATGTTCGCCACGGGTTTGGAGCTCACCGACGAGGAGCGGGAGGCGCTGGAAGCGATGGCCCGGTCGTCGTCGTTGCCGCATCGCAGCGTGGTCCAGGCGCGTGGCTTGTTGCTGGCGGCGGAGGGTGTCGGGAACAACGAGATCGCTCGGCGGTGTGATGTCCAGCCGAACGCGGCGCGTCGTTGGCGTTCGAAGTTCGCGGTTGACGGTGTTGCAGGGGCGGGTCGGATCCGGCCGGGGCGGGGTCGCAAGCCCGAGGTGCCCGACGAGGTGATCGAGGCGATCATGCACGACACGCTCCACACGATTCCGCCCAACGCGACGCATTGGTCGACGCGGTCGATGGCTGACCATGTCGGGGTGGGCAAGGACACCGTGGCGCGGATCTGGCGGGCCCGGGAGATCGGGCCGCATCGGGTCGAGACCTTCGAGCTGTCCAACGACCCGCAGTTCGAGGAGAAGCTGGTCGATGTCGTGGGGCTCAACCTGAACCCGCCCGAGCGGGCGGTGGTGCTGTGCTTCGACGAGAAGTCCCAGTGCCAGGCCCTTGAGCGCTCCCAGCCGTCGTTGCCGCTGACCCGGGGTCGGGCCGGCACCATGACGCATGGCTACAAGCGCCACGGGACCACGACCCTGTTCGCCGCGCTCGACACCGCCACCGGCAAGGTGTTGAACCACTGCTTCCCCCGTCACCGCAACCGGGAGTTCCTGGCCTTCTTGAAGATCATCGACGGGCAGGTCCCCCGCGACCTCGACATCCACCTGGTGTTGGACAACTACGCCGCCCACAAGCACCCCGCCATCAAGGAGTGGCTGGCCAAGCCAAGGCAGGAGCGCTGGCACCTGCACTTCACGCCGACCTCGTCATCGTGGCTGAACCTCGTCGAGCGATGGTTCAAAGAGCTCACCGACAAGCGGCTCCGCCGGTCGAGCTTCACCAGCGTCGACCACCTCATCGACACCATCGACGAGTGGGCCGACCACTGGAACCAGGACCCCAAGCCCTTCGTCTGGCACAAGACCGCCGAAGAGATCTTCGCCAAGGTCCGCCGAGGCCGAGCCGCCCTGACCACCGTCACCAAACTTGCGACGGACGACTAGTTCCTCCACTACACGGCTGCGGGTGGGACGCTGCGCGCTGCTCAGCGAGCGCTCAGGTCACAGGGCGCTCGCCAGCCGCTGTGGTTCTACCTGCTGCCGGCGACCCAGGGACGAGGTCCTGCCGCTTCGTGACCACGGCGAGGAACGTGCAGCCGTCGGGTGAGCTGGGCTGGTGCGACGACCCCGGTCGGTTGTGGATGAACGTGCCGGGGCCTGACGCCTGGTGCTGGTCCACGAACGTGCCGGACACGACGTAGAGGTACTCGTCGTGCGCGTGCTCGTCCACGCGCGAAAGCTGGTACCCGGCTTCGTAGTGCACGAGGACGATCCGCGTGCCCGCGTCCGGGTCGTTGACGAGCGTCAGTCGGCGGTACCCCGGCTCGACCTCCCTCCACGCCGCCGATCCCGTGTCGACGTACGTCATCAACGCCTCCCCAAGCACCCGTTCACCCGCCGTCACGACGCTCCCCGATCTTGCGCCGACCCCGTGGTCGCCGCCCGGGCACCGTACGCCCGCCCAGCGCCGTGCGCGTTTCAGGCACCAGCGCTTGGCCGCCCGTCGCCGGGGGGCGAAGATCCCGGAACAAGTTGCAGCATGCAACTGGGCGGGAGGTGCTGCCCTGCACCGGTGTGTCACCGGAGCGGTCGACGGGCGCCACCGACGAGGCGGGCGTCCCGCTGCCACACCCGCAGGTCCATCCGCAACGTCGTCGAGGAGGCGGTGCTGGCCGCCGACCTCGGTCTCGACTTCATCGGGGTCGGCGAGCACCACCGTGCCGGCTCGCAGTGTCCGCACCCGAGGTGGCGATCGCGAGGCGGACGTCCAGGATCCGCCTCGGCTCGGCCGTCACCGTGCTCAGCTCCGACGATCCCGTGCTTGGTACCGTCACAACCCGGCCGCCACAGCGTTCCTCACCACCAAAACCGCTCTGCACGCGACCCGGGGTGCCTCAGTACCTGCCCGGTGTCCCCGGCGATCGGATCGTCGCTGCTGAACAGATCGCCCGCCGTTGGCGGCGGGGCGACCTCGGGGTCCCGTTGCGCCGTCTCGTGTGCCGTCGCGATGCGACATTGCCCTCATGAGGCCACGCGCAGGGCCATGACCCCCGGGGTGTGGCGTCAGCCCCGCCCGTGGGCGATCGCACGCGCCTCGGGGAGCGACTTCAAGCGGAGCATGGCGAGCGCGCCGAGGAACGGTCCCGGCGCGAGGAAACCGAATGCCCACTGCCAGCTGAGGTGGTCCTGGAGAACCGGGATGAGCCAGACCGTGGCCACGGTGAGCACGAAGCCGGCGGCCAGCTGCAGGGTGAGGGCGGTGCCGACGTAGCTCTGGTCGGCCACCTCGGTGACGATCGTCGAGAACTGGGCTGAGTCGGCGACGACCCAGAAGCCCCAGACCAGACCGACGCCGAGCACCAGGGTCGGGGAGGCGTCCCGCAGCAGGCCGATGGTGAGCGCGCAGGTCCCCGACAGGACCATGGCCAGCGCCGTGGTGCGGGTCCGTCCCCATCGGTCACCCAGCACCCCGCCCGCCCAGCAGCCGATGGCCCCGACGCCGATCACTGCGAAGGTGGCGAGCGCGGCGTGCCGGCGGATGACGCTCGTCGGGTCCTCCCCGTGGCGGACGAGGACGTCGGTGAAGAACGCGGCGAACCACGCCCACATGGCGTACAGCTCCCACATGTGACCGAAGTAGCCGAGGCTGGCCAGCCGCACGCCACGATTCAGGAACGCCCGCCCGGCCTGGCGCAGGTCGAACACGGCGGCCGGGAACGGGTAGGGCCCATCCCGGCTGGCCAGCTCGGCGAGGAGGCCGCCCGCCAGTGTCAGTACCGAGGTCACCACGATGACCGAGCGCCAGCCGGCACCGCCGATGGAGTTGACGAAATGCGGCCCCGCCGAGCCGAGGGTGAGCGCGCCGACCATGATCCCCAGCGCGGTGCCGCGGCCTCGCCGGAACCACGTCGACATGGCCTTGAGCGCCGGCGGGTAGACGCCTGCGAGGAAGAACCCGGTGGCGAACCGCAACGGGATGGCGGCACCCGCGCCGTGGGCGGCGAGAAGACCCACGTTCGCGAACGCGGCTCCCATCGAGCCGACCAGGATGAGGCGTCGGGGTGCGAGCAGATCGGCGAGGTTCAATGCGGCCGAGACGAGGGCCCCAGCGACAAAGCCGAGCTGGACGGCGATGGTGAGCCACGATGCCGTCCCCTCTGAAAGGCCCCACAGGGCGCGGAGCTGGGGGAGGACCGCAGACGCGGAGAACCAGGTCGTCATGGCGAGCACCATGGCGAGGGCAAGCACAGCCAGCGCCCGCCACCGCTGCGGCGGATCGGCGTCGGCGGGGTCCGGGGCCGAACGGGCGAGGTGCCGGCGCTGCGTCACGCCGGCACCTCCAGCAGCGGACGCCGCCCCAACCCGTCTGATTGCATCATCGGGCGTCACCCGCCCGAAACCCGGCACCCCTCACGGGATAGTTGCTTAAAACGGAACATCCAGAGGGGGCGCCCGGCCCGTCGACCGTGCGTCGGTCAACCGCCGTCTGACCCGTTGCCGCGGCTGGCGACGAGTACACCCGCGTTGGAGACGGCGAACGGCACCAGGTAGGTGATGGCTGCCTTGATCCACACGACTGTGGTGGCGTCGCCGCGCACGACCACGTCGAGCTGGTTGATGCAGAACAAGACGGTGCCCACGACGAGGGCGATGATCGCGGTCTTCCGCAGATGCGGTCGATAGCACACGATGGCGACGGCTTCCCGCCACGTCGTCCAGCTCCCCGGCGCAGTTCGAGATGAGGCCGCACCTCGGATCCTCCATCGGGACCGCCCCTGTCGCGACGTCACGCCACAACGTCGTAGCAGATCATCCGGCCGATCGGTGCCGCGATGGGGCGCGAACGTGAGTGGCCGGTGGCTGTCATGGCTTCCTCCTCGGCATCACCACCGTTGTGTGCGTTGATCGGTGCGGTACGAAAATGGGCAACCTGGGTGCGGACCGCACCAGGGTCGGGCCCGGCTCCCGAGAACCGGCGGTAGGGACGAGGTTGCTGCCGACATTTGTGTTGCCCGAACGGTTGTTCGACATCTGGCTCGCCTGATCTGATGGCGTCATGACCCGTCGTCTCGTTGGGCAGCGCATCCTGGTCACGTCCGCCGATACCTACATGGGGCCGGCGATCGTTGAGCTCTTCCGGGGGGAGGGCGCCGACGTGATCGCCGATGCCGACCCGCTTACCGACCCGGCCGGGCCTGCCGCCTTGGTCGAAGGCAGCGGCGAGCTCGACGTCGTGATCGCCAACTTTGACCTGCCTGCCTATGCGGCGAAGACCGTCGACATCGAGGACGAGCCGTGGCTCGATGGGTTCGATGCGATGGTGCATCCGCTGATGCGCCTCGTGCGCGCGACCGCTCCTGCGATGATCGAGCGTGGTCGCGGCTCGATCGTGGCGCTCACGTCGTCGTCGCCGTTGCGTCGGATGACCCCACAGGCGATCTCGTACGTGACCGCTCGGGCCGCCCAGAACGCATTCGTCCGGTCCGCCGGTCACGACCTCGCTCGTCACGGGGTCCGACTGAATGCGATCGCTCAGAACTTCGTGCGCAACGACACCTACTTTCCGTCCGAGGTGCTCGCCAACGAGCGGTTCCAGCAGCGGCTGAGCAGCGAGGTGCCGGCTGCCCGCATCGGTGAGCCGACTGAGACGGCCGAACTGGCACTGTTCCTCGCGTCCGAACGCTCGTCGTTCATCTGTGGTCAGATCATCAGCCAGGACGGTGGTTGGAGCTGAGCCGTCGAGTCGAGGCTGCCGGCCAGGCGATGCCGCGGTGAACTGCTTCGGTCCGGCTGAAGTCATGCCGAGACTGGGTCGTGAGCACCCCGATGCGACGCCGCGACGACGCGACCTGTGTTGCCTGCGCTGCGGCGCTGCCAGCGCGCTCCTCTGCCACCTGGGACCGTGTCACCAGACGGCGACGTGTCTCGCCTGCGAAGCCCCGACCGCGCCGACTCATGGTGGAGCCGGAGAGGCCGACGTCCTGGCAGAAGGGCGCCACCGGTGAGGAAGCGGCGGGGCGTCAGTTCGATCGGCTGACCCGGGAGGGCCTCGTCGTCCTCCACGATCGGCGCAAGCCTGGATCGAGGTGGAACATCGACCACATCGTCGTTGGGCCGAGGGGTTTCTACGTGATCGACGCCAAGCACTACTCGGGTCCGCTCGAGGTTCCGGACTGTGGGCACCTTCTTCCGGCCCGCTCCCAGGCGGGTGTTCGTGAAGGCCGGTCCCAGGACAAGCGAGCGGAGGCGATGGAGTGGCAGGTCGGATGGGTGAGCGGCGCCGCAGGCGACCTGATCGCCGGCTTGGGCGGGATCATCGAGCCGAAGCTCTCGACAGCCCACTGGTGGAGGGGCCGGCCGCTCGCACCGCCGTTCGCCGGCCCGATCGCGGACGTACACTGGACGTACGTCATGGAGGAGGGGTGATGTCGGCAATCGAGGAGCGTCGTCGGAGTCGGCGGTTGGAGCTCCGCACCACGCCGGGCGAGCGAGACTTGATCGACCGGGCCGTGGCCGTGACCGACACAGGACTGACCGAGTTCGTGGTGACCAACGCCGTCGAAGCAGCGCGCCGGGTCCTTGCCGACCGGGATCACTTCGAGCTAGATGCTGAGGCGTTGGCGGCGTGGGAGTCGATCAACGACCGGCGTGCCCGGGATCTCCCGGGCTCCGCAGGCTCATGGAGCGCCCGTCGCCGTTCGTCGAGTGACGGGGGCCTACCGGGCACCCGAGCGGCTCGCTGATCGTCACGACGTCTCGGGGTTCGCCTGCCGGTCCAGTGAGCAGACGGACTGGCTGCGACGCCACGCGCGACAGTCGGCGGCCACGGGGACGACGAAGGTCTTCGTGGTCACCGAGACCGACAGCTCGGCGGTGGTCGCCTACTACGGGTGGTGCATGGCGCAGCTCGTCACCGCCACCGCTCCGGCTCGACTCCTGAAGGGGGCGGGGCGTCACCCCCAACCAGTGGCCCTGCTCGCCCGGCTCGGCGTCGACGCAGCTCACGAGGGGCGCGGGCTCGGAGCGGCACTGCTCCAGGACGTGTTCGCCCGGCTGGTCGCTCTCTTCGACGACATCGGCTGTCGTGGCTTGCTCGTGCACGCCGAGTCCGCCGAGGCGCGCGAGTTCTCCCTGCACCTTGTCCCTGGGCTCGAGCCGAGCTCGACCGACGACCTGCACCTGGTGGTCCTCATGAAGGACGTCCGTCGGACCCTCGCCCGCTGACCGGCGGTGGCCTCAGGTTGGTCACAGACGACGCCGGACCGGCACGGATGGGCCAGGACGAGTGGGGCCGTTGCAAGCCGGTGACCTGCGAGGACGCATATGGAGGCGGATCGGGCCGGACGGCAAAACACCGCCAGGACGGACTACGGATCAGAAGGTTGGGGGTTCGAATCCCTCCGAGCGTGCAGCATAAGTGCAGGTCAGAATGGGTGTGGACCTGTCGATAGCTCATCGGCGGGGAGCGCCGTGAGAACATTCGTGAGAACCACCTCGACCGGCGGGTGCGACAGCGGTCCTCCAGTTCTCACGAAAGGGGCGCGAGCGATGCCCGCTCGACCCGAGGCGTCTACCCGACGGCAGGGGTCCCTGGTACTGCAAGGCCACGACCGATCGCGACCCGCCTGACCGGTCGACGGGTGGAGATTACCAATCGAGGCTTCCGCACCGCCGGCGATGCCGGACGGGCTCGCTGGGAGCTGGTCGGTCGACCGGGGCACTCGCCCGGTCGGGCAGCGCCCGGTTCGACGGTCGACGAGCTGCTCGACCTGTACCTCGACGGGCTCGACGCCGATGGCCGGCTGTCGGCGAAGGCCCGGTTCGAAATACCGCAAGAAGCGCCGATGTCTGTCTGCGCCCGATCCTCGGTGATCGTCGGGCCCGAGACATCGATGCCTTCAGGCGCTTCGGGCGGGTCAGTAGTCCGCGATGGTCCCCAGTGCGCCCTCGCGCCTGCTCCGTGGGGCTGCATGGCGAATCGAGCTTCGACCGCCGGGGTCGGAGGAGACATGATCGGGTTGTGGCCGATGCCATCTTCGACGATCCGCAGCTCGCTCGCGTCTACGACCCGCTCGATCCCGACCGCAGTGATCTCGACGTGTACATGGCCTTGGCCGATGAGCTCAACGCCCGGTCCGTGCTCGACGTCGGTTGCGGCACGGGCACGTTTGCCTGCCTGCTCGCCGGGCGCGGCGTCGAGGTCACAGCGGTGGATCCCGCCGCCGCCATGCTCGAGGTGGCCCGCTCCAAGCCAGGTGCCGGCACCGTCCGTTGGGTGCATGGGGACGCCACGACGTTGCCGCCGCTTCAGGTAGATGCCGCGTTCATGACCGCCAACGTCGCTCAGGTGTTTGTGACCGATGACGACTGGGCCGCAACACTGACCGCCGTGCGACGGGCCCTACGCCCGGGTGGCTGGCTGGTCTTCGAGACTCGCGTGCCGGCCCGCCGTGCCTGGGAGCAGTGGACGCCGGAGCTGACCCGTGCTGCCGTCGACGTGCCCGGTGTCGGAACCGTGGAGTCTTGGGCGGAGGTCAGCAGTGTGGCGAATGACACCGTCACCTTTCGGTCGATGACAGCGTTCCTGCGAGACGACGTCCTGATCGAATCGGTGTCGACGTTGCGGTTCCGAGATCGACCCGAGATCGAAGCGTCATTGGTCGACAGCGGGTACGAGCTGGCCGAGGTCCGCGACGCTCCCGATCGCCCAGGGCTCGAGCTCGTCTTCCTCGCTCGTCCCCCAGATGCCAGATCCTGATTCGACGCGCGTCGCGCTGAGGACAAGACCGATGACCGCATAGGTAATCGGGGCCTCTGCGTCTGACTTGAAAGAGCATTGTCCTAGGCGGGGCACGTGCGTTTGCTCGGCCAGGTGGCGCTGCTGGCGAGGGCGAGACGGACCCCGTGGCAGACGACCCTCGTACCGACGACGTGATCGGCGCGAGCCCGCCGCAGCGTCGGTAGGGAGGAGGGGTTACGAGGGACTACCTCGCGATGGTTACCGACGGTGTGTTCCTGGCGGGGGCGCCACGCCCAGTCGATCTCGGTCACCCGGCCGACGCCGAGCGGGTCCTCGAGCAGTGGCGCAGCGGCATGCCGAGGCCGTAGGCGGGCACCCGCCGGGGAGGGGCACCCTGACGAAGTAGCCGCAGTCGACCTCGAGCTCGCCTGAGCCGACGTCCGCACCGGACCCTCGGCGCGTCACCCCTCCCCCAGGGCCGCCCTCGGGCCTACGATCACCGAGGCGCCCCGGGGGTCGGGGCCGCCAGGGGGGAAACCATGTCCGATCGACTCCGCTTCGGCATCTTCATGGCGCCGTTCCACCCGGCTGGGGAGAACCCCACGCTCGCCCTCAGGCGGGACATGGCACTGCTCGAACACCTCGACCGCCTCGGCTGGGACGAGGCGTGGATCGGCGAACACCACTCGGCCGGCAGCGAGATCATCGCCTCGCCAGAGATCTTCATCGCCGCTGCCGCCGAGCGCACCCGCCACATCCGCCTCGGCACCGGCGTGGTGAGCGTCAGCTACCACAACCCGCTGTGGGTGGCCGAGCGGGCCGTGCTGCTCGACCACCTCACACGGGGCCGCTTCATGCTGGGCCTCGGCCCCGGCTCGCTCCCCACCGACGCGGCAATGGTCGGCCTCGACCAGAGCCAGACCCGAGAGCTGCTGGCCCAAGGCGTCGACATCATCATGCAGCTGCTCCGCAGCGACGAGCCCGTCACCTTCAAGAACGACCGCTGGGACCTGCGCGAAGCCCGTTTGCACCTGCGCCCGTGGTCCACGCCGCACTTCGACGTCACCGTCGCCGCCGTTGCCTCCCCAGCCGGGCCCCAGCTCGCCGGCAAGCACGGCATCGGGCTGCTCTCCATCGGCGCCACCCAGGCCGCCGGCTTCGACGTGCTCGGCCTGCACTGGGACGTCATGGAGGAGCGGGCCGCCCACTTCGGCACCACCGTCGACCGCGACCAGTGGCGCCTCGTGGGGCTCATGCACATCGCGGAGACCCGCGAGCAGGCCTACAAGGACGTGGAGCACGGGATCGAGCAGTGGTTCCGGTACTTCCAGACCGTGGCCGCCTTCCCCCAGATGGCCGTCGGCGGCGACGACGTGCGGGGGATGATCGACTTCGTGAACGACAGCGGCCTCGGATCGATCGGCACCGTCGACGACGCCGTGGCCCAGATCGAGCGGCTGGCGAAGCAGTCCAACGGCGGCTTCGGTGCCTACCTGCTGCTGGCCCACGAGTGGGCCAACCCCGTGGCCACCCACCGCAGCTACGAGCTCATCGCCCAGCACGTCATGCCCGAGTTCCAGGGCCAGGCGTGGAGCACGCGCAACGCCAAGGAGCGGGCCATGGCCACGCGCGAAGGCCACGCCAGCGCCCACCAGCAGGCGGTGGAGGACGTCACCGCCAAGTACGCAGCCGAGGTCGCCGCCAAGGGCTGAACCCCGTCAGCGCCCCTCAGGCGGTACCACCGGCGGAGACGCCCACCTTGCGGGCACCGGGCCCCGAGGGCGCATCCGGACGTCGGTCGTCGCCCCGGTGGCCATGATGTCGAGGGCGCCCGGCTACGGCGGCTGCCTCTGCGACGACGACGGTGGCGACGGAGAGGCGGACGACGATTGGCCGCCCCGAGTGACGCACGGGCGTTCGACAGGGCTCTACCGCCCGCGGGCGACACGTCGCTCGAGGTGTTCCTGCCAGCCAGGCCCACACCTCTTTGAGCGATGGACCATCAGGCGGCGTGGGGCCGCCCCTGTGCGCCGTTCGGTCGCCGATCCTGGCGTGCTCGATCTGCTGATCGGTCCGGGTGAGAGCTGCCAGCCTCTGGAATCACCGGAGGTGGCGCAGCCATGGATGGCCTGAATCGTGGAGGCCGACGCGTTCCGGAACCGGCCCCTCGACCACGTCGAGTTCCCCTACGTGTTCGCCGACGCCACCCACAGCAAGGGCAGGGTCAACGGCCGAGTCGTGTCCCGAGCGGTGGTGGTCGCCACCGGCGTCACCGCCAACGGGGACCGGGAGGTCCTCGGCGTCGCCGTTGGCGACAGTGAGAACGGCGCCTTCTGGACCGGCTTCCTCCAGGGCCTCCGGGCCCGAGGGCTCACCGGCGTCCAGCTCGTCATCAGCGACCACCACCCCGGGCTCAAGGCCGCGATCGCCAGCGTGTTCATCGGGTCCGCCTGGCAACGCTGCCGGTCCACTTCATGCGCAACGTGTTGTCCCGGGTCCCAAGGCGTCGGCGGAGATGGTCGCTGCTGCGGTCCGCACCGTGTTCGCCCAACCCGACGCCGGCCACGTCCGCTCCCAGCTCGCCGAAGTCACCGGGATGCTCCGGCCGCAGTTCCCCGATGTCGCCTCCATGCTCGCCGACGCCGCAGAGGACCTCCTCGCCTTCACCGCCCTTCCCCCAGGCCGAAGGTGTGGTCGACGAACCCGCTCGAGCGGTTCAACGGGGTGATCAAGCAGCGCACCAACGTGGTCGGCATCTTCCCCAACGACGCCGCCGTCGCCCGCCTCGTCACCGCCGTCGTCGTCGAAGCCCACGACGAGTGGGCCGTCAGCGAACGCCGCTACCTCTCCGAGCAGTGCATGGCAAAGCGGCGCTTCGGAAATGAGCGGGGTGTAGGGCATCCCGGACGCGAGACAGGGGCTCTGCGCGCTTGACGGCTGTCGAAGGTCGTCGAGTTCGGGAGAGCCCCTGTGGAAGTGGACCCTACGCGCATGTGCGAGCTGTTGGTCGGACTGCCCGACGTTGCCGTGTTAGGGGTGATCGACGAGCGAGACGGTCCGCTTCGGGTGCACGTCGAGACCCGCGGTGCGCTCCCAGCGTGTTCGGGTTGCGGGTTCCCGGCCAGGGTCAAGGATCGACCGGAGGTCGAGCTCGTCGATCTTCCCGCGTTCGGTCGGCGGACGCTGCTGGTGTGGCGCAAGCACCGGCTCGAGTGCGTGGAGCCGGCTTGCGGGGTGCGGTCCTGGACGGTGCAGGAGCCAGCGATCGCCGCCCCGCGGTTGGCGTTGACGGACCGAGCAGGTCGGTGGGCGACCGAGCAGGTCGGCCGGTGGGGTCGCACCGTAAACGAGATCGCTGTCGAGCTGGGCTGCGACTGGCACACGATCAACGACACGGTCGTCGCCTACGGCAGCCCGCTGGTCGAGGACCCCGACCGGGTCGGCCAGCCCGTGGCGCTGGGGTTGGACGAGACGCTGTTCGCCCGGATCGGCCGGTGGCGCCAGCAGGCCTGGTCGACCTCGATCGTTGATGTCGGCGCCGGCGTCCTGCTCGATGTCGTGCCTGGTCGCAGCGGTGTCGAACCGTGCCGGTGGCTGGCCGAGCGGGGCGAGGACTGGCTGGCCCACATCCGCTGGGCCAGACGACTCCTGCCCGATCGAGGTCCGCTCCCTCGGTGGCACCATCCTGCGCTGGAAGGCCCAGATCGCGGCCTGGCACCAAGCGCACGTCACGAACGCGCCGACCGAGGCGGCCAGCAATTTGATCAAGAGGGTGAAGCGGATCGCGTTCGGCTTCACCCGCTTCCGCAACCCGGATCCGCGTGCTGCTCTACGCCGGTCGGCCCAACTGGGCACTCCTCGCCACCGTCACACCCCGCTGAAATCCCAAGAGCCGGCAAAGCTCGACGACCGGCCGCTCGTCACCGTCACCGACCACGTCACCCTGGAGGCGCCCCTCGCCGTCACCGCCTGAGCCACACTGACAACGTCGAGCCACACACACCGGCGCCGACACACCTACACCACCCCACGGGACGCGATCTGGGCTGCTGCTCCTGCGGTTTGTACATGCTGTCGTCACGACGCAGCGGATGGAGACGCTCTTGCGTGGTTCCCGGACACGTGCGACTCATGACCACGCCCTTCCCGTCACCCAGAGTCCCCGACGTCGGAACTGCCCACGGGTCTTGGTGCTGAGCGGGCTGCTCCTCGCAGCCACGACCGCGGTTGCCTGCAACAGCGACGTCGAGACGATCGAAGGTCGTGAGCTGCCAGAGCCGTGGCATCTGACCGAGGCACCGGACGAAGGGGACCTCTCGGTCGAGGCGCTGTACGGCGGGAGCGTCTGTACGGAGTTCCGGAGGTGGGAGGTGGAAGAGAACCCAACGAGCGTTGTGGTCCAAGCGATCGTGTTTCGTGCCACCGGCGACTGCACCGACGACGAAGTGGGCGAACTCCACACGGTGCGCCTCGAGGAGCCTCTTGGGGACCGGCCACTTCTGGGATGCGATCCTGAGGACTCCTCCGCCGACTGCAGAGATGTGAACCGGCTTCGAGGCGGGGACCAGCCATAGCCAATCGGGCCGCGGGCCTCGGCCCTCGCCCCCGTGACCCTGGGGGCCGCCGCTCTCGAAGCGGCGCCCTGCGTTGTTTGGAACCCGCACAGCTTGCCGGTCCTTCGGCGGATCGTCAGCACCGACCGCTCACCGACGTCGCACGCCGAGTTGTTGTTGCGGAGCGCCCAACCGAAGCTGGGCACTCCTCGGGCTCTCGGCTACCGGTGGTGGGTGGTGTCGCTGCGGGAGGAGCCGGCGACGAAGGTGGCGACGATGTCGGTGGCGTGCCGGTCGAGGGACTGGCGGGCCCGGTCGTGGCGCCCCGTGGTTCTCGGGTCGGTGTGGGATGCCGCTTCCTGCACGTCCCGGAGCGGGACGCCGGCGTCGAGGGCGGCGGTGATGAACGAGTGCCGGAGGCTGTACGGCCCGATCCGCCTGATGATGCCGGCTGCCTTGGCGATCCGCCGGACCATCCTGGGGTGGCCTGGGGCGTCGCAGGTCGGCTGCTGCTTGTGCCGCAGAGGCACCGGCCTGTTCGCCGAGGTGGCCGTCGCGGTCGAGGGTGAAGGCAACGGATGCGTGGCCGAGCCGCCTCGAGATCGTCAGCGGGTCCACGCCGGCGGCGATGAGGTGGGCGGCGTGGGTGTGGCGTAGGTCGTGGAAGCGGATGCGCGGCAGTCCGCTCGTGTGGACGAGCTCGTCGAAGGTGGCTGACACCGTCTCGGGGTGCAGCGATCACCCGTCGTCCCGACCGAAGACCACGTTCGGCATCACCGGGGTGCTCCGACGATTGGCGCCGCCGGCGGTGCGGAGGGTGCGCAGCAGGCGGGATGGCGTCCCGCCGAGACCCTCCGTCATGATGGGCACCGGGCAGCCGGCCAAGCGCCGTCAGGGAAGGCGATCCGGCATGGACACGTCGCGTATCGAGCGCGCATTGGAGGTGCCCTCAGCGGTACGAGTGGGACAGTCGACGAGCGCTTGTTCCTCCCGGGGGCCAGGTGAGCGCTTCGGTCCGGCGCCACTGCGCTCGACGGGCCAGGACCTCGGCGTGGCTCCACCTCACAGGATCAACGTCGCGCAGCCCCGCCCACTACGGTCGGAGAACAAGGTCGTCAAGATGCGTCGGCGGCGATGTAGGAGCGGCGATGGCCAAGCTGATCTACGCGTCGAACGTGTCCCTCGACGGCTGTACCGAGGACGAACGGGGCGCCTTCGACTGGGCCACACCGGACGACGACGTGTTCGCGTTCATCACCGACCTCATGCGGTCCGCGGGCACCTACCTCTACGGGCGTCGCATGTACGACACGATGGCCGTCTGGGAAACCGACGCCGCCCTGGCCGCGCAGTCGGACCTCATGAGCGACTTCGCGAACGTCTGGCAGGCGGCCGACAAGGTCGTCTACTCCACGACCCTGGCCGCGGTGTCAACCGCCGACACCCGGCTCGAACGCAACTTCGACCCCGGCGCTGTACACGGCCTGAAGGCCGCGGCCAGAAGCGATCTCATCGTGGGAGGTCCGACCCTTGCGGCACAGGCTTTCAAGGCCGGGCTGGTTGACGAGTGCCACCTGTTCGTCTGGCCCGTCGTCCTCGGTGGGGGCAAGCCCGCGCTGCCGACCGGCAGGCGCGCCGAGCTCGCGCTCCTCGACGAGCGCCGATTCAGCAATGGCGTCGTACACCTCCGCTACCGCCCTCTGTAGGAAGCCCCGTCCGCTTCGACGGGAACGCTCAGGCTTCGACTCATTTGAGGAGCTGACCGGTGGGCCCATGCGGTGAGCATCGGAAGAGCACAGACCGGATCTCATCAGCCTTCCGGGTCGCGCCCGTCGCACCTCGAGAGCACATCGGTCTGGTGGATCGAGCCCGGGCGTCGACTCACGGGGTGGGGTCGAGCGGTGGGTGCTCGGGCACGCGCTGCCGAGAGGTGCTCATCCCGGCCGGACTCGTTCGGGCGACGGCGCCGACCCTCACATTGCGTTCGGCGAAGGTCTCCTTCGTCAGCGGTAGGCGGCTGCCTGGATGGCGTAGAGCTCGGCGTAGGTGCCGCAGCGAGCCGCCAGCTCGTCGTGGGTCCCGACCTCGACGACCCTGCTGCCGGACATCACGACGATGAGGTCGGCCATGCGAACGGTCGAAAAGCGGTGGGAGACGAGCACGGTCACGCGGCCGGCCTCGGACGCCACCCGGGCTTGCTCGGCGAAGCGCTCGAACAATGCGTGCTCGGTCTCGGCGTCGAGGGCGGACGTCGGCTCGTCGAGGACGACGAGCAGCGGGTCCTCCCGCACGAGCCCACGAGCCAGCGCCAGCTTCTGCCACTGTCCGCCCGAGAGGTCGACACCACCCGGCCAGCTTGGGCCCAACTGCGTCGAGAGCCCTTCGGGCAACCGCTCGATGACATCGACCGCGCCGGCCCGTACGACTGCGCCGGTCACCGCCACGGCATCGTCAACCCGCGCAAGGTCGCCGAGCCCGACCGAACTCTGCGCCGGCAGCTCGAAGCGAACGAAGTCCTGGAACGCGCCGGCCGTCCGCTCGCGCCAGGCCACGGCATCAATGGTGTCGAGGTCCACGTCATCCACGAGGATTCGACCGTCGGTCGGTTCGTAGAGCTTGGCCAACAGCTTCACCAGCGTGGACTTGCCGGCGCCGTTCTCGCCGACGACGGCGACCACCGAACCCGCCGGCAGGCGCAGGTCCACGTGCTCGAGGACGAGCGGCTGGTCCACGCCCGGGTAGCGGAAGGAGACGTCCTCCAGCGTGATGCCGTCGTCCAGCTGCGGCGGCGGCGAACCACTCGCGTTACGACGCCGACGCTCGACGAGGTCCTCCAGCCACAGCAACCGTTGCGACCCTTGGACGAAGAAGCCCCACGTGTTGACCTCCGTCGCCGCCAGACCGATGTAGGCGGTGAGGCGGGCGCCTGCCGCGACGACGATCAGCGCAGCTGACGCGTCGCGGGTGCCGCCGGCCGAGATGACGATCGCGCCGACGAACGCCGAGGCGAACACCGCCCACGCTGCCGTTTGGGCGAGGCCGGAACGCAAGCGTTGGCGCTGCACCGGCCGCTGGAAGTCATCCCACGCCGCCGCCCGATCGGCGGCGACGGCCCTCGTCGCACCGCTGACCCGCAGTTCCTTGGCCGACGGCGCTTCGGTCTGGAGCACGAACAGGTGACGGGCGAGGCGGCGGTTGGCGGCCTCACCCTCCCAGACAGCGGAAACCCGCCGACCGACCCCGGCGGCGACGATCACGGGAGGCAGTGCTGCGACGCCGAGCAGGAACATGGCCGGGTGGACCGTCGCCAGCACGCCCATCACGACCAAGAGGCGAATGGCGATGCCAAGCGAGCCGAAGAGCGACAAGAAGATGTGGTCGAGCGTGAACACCTGGTCGCGCAGCATCGCCAGTCGGTCGAGCACGTCAGGTCGCTCGTGCTGCTCGATGCCCACGGTCGTGGCCTGCAATCGGGCCACGTGGGTCTCGAGGGCGACGGCCAGGCGCTGGCGGAACCGATCGTGCAGGCGTTGGCTTCCGCTCGTCACCACCCAGCACCGACGCACGAGAAGGCAATGCCGATGCCGGCGATCAACAGCAGCGTTCGGTCGGGCGCTCTGGGCGTGCGCATCCCCTTGGCGATGAGACCGAGCCACACGGCGACGAGGGCGTCGGGCAAGGCGCCGACCACGGTCGACCCGAGCGAGATCCAGAGCAGCGCCGGCTCGAACCGGAAGCCGAGACGCAACAGGTGGACGATGGCTGGCCGCTGGCCGGGGAGCTCGGGGAGGACGTCGTCACGAGTCGGGCTCACCCCGCCACCTCCGACTCTTCTGGCGCTTCGAGCACCTCGAAGTCGACATCGGCGTCCAGGTTCGGGCTTCCCTCGTCGTTGAAGCGAGAGGCCTGGAGGTCGAACATCGCCCGGTAGCGACCGGCGGCAGCCATCAGGTCGTCGTGCGAGCCTTGCTCGATCACGAGCCCGTCCTCGATGACCACGATGCAGTCGGCGTGGCGCACCGTGGAGAACCGATGGGAGATGAGGATCGTCGTGCAGCCGGCGGTGGCGGTCAGCAGTCGTTCGAAGATGGCCGCCTCGCCCCGCACGTCCAGCTGGGCGGTCGGCTCGTCGAGGATGATCACTCCGGCACCGAGGTGCACGGCGGCCAGGGCCCGGGCCAGCGCCACCCGCTGCCACTGCCCACCCGAAAGCTCGGTGCCGCCGGGTTGCGCCTTCGACAAAGGCTGATCCAGCTGCGCCAACCCCGCCGCGCCGGCGACTTCGAGGAGTCGGAGCAGCTCGACATCGTCGACCGACGTGCCATCCAAGACGACGTTGCGGCGCAGCGACAGCTCGAAGCGAACGAAGTCCTGGAACACCACGCTCACTCGCTCGCGCCACGCCCCGACGTCTACGGTGCGAAGGTCTCGCCCGTCGACGGTGATCGCCCCGGAGGTCGGGTCGTACAGACGGCACAGGAGCTTCACCAACGTCGTCTTGCCGACGCCGTTGCGCCCGACGATGGCCAACGACTTCCCTGCCGGGATCGTGAGGTCGAGATGGCGGTACACCGGTCCCCCGCCGCTCGGGTAGATGAAGCCGACATCTTCGAACCGGATCGCCTCTGTCGGCAGCCCGGAGGCCGGCTGCGTGCTGCCCGACGTGTCGAGCGCTCCCTCCTCGGCCATGCGCGTGCCCAACCCCTCGACGACGAGCACCGGTTGAGCGGCTCCTTCGAGCGCCCACGCAAAGCTGCCTACCGCGAGGGCACTGGCACCGAGCAGAGCCTGCGCCCCGACCACGAGGCTTCCCAGAGCCAGGTCGCCGTTCACTGCTGACGACACCAGCGGAACGAGCACCACGGCGTGGGCCGCGCCGAGCACCGCGAAGACCGTCAACAATGAGCGCTGACGCAGCCGCATCGCCCTCCACTGCAGCTCGACCAGGCGGCGGCGGCGGGAGGCGAACCGCTCGACGGTCCACTCACCCAGCCCGAAGACCCGGAGCTCCTTGGCCGGCTGGGCTTCGACGGCGAGGCGATAGGCGTAGTCGGCGTGGCGCTGCTCGGCCATCACCTCGGGACTGGTCCGGTTGGACCACACAGAGCTCTCCCGCAACAGCCAGTGCGTCGAGAGCCATGCTCCGCCGATCACGAACGGCGCCCACCACAGGACAGTGCCGAGCACGATGGTCTGCGCAATGCCGCCCCCCATCTCGACCAACCCCGCCGAGATGAACCCCAGCGCCACCGACAGCGGCGGGCCAGTGATGCCGAGGTCGAAGTCGCGGCCCATGGTCAACTCGTCGGCCAGCCCGGGACGTTCCAGGTGGCTGATGCCAGGCGGGTCGGCGCACGCGGTGGTCAGCGCCGCCTGCAACCATCCGGACGTCTTGTCACCGAGGATCGATCCGATCTGGGTGTGCATGGGGGACGACACGCTCAGCAGGGCGAACGATCCGCCGACGAGCAGCAACGGTCCCGCAACCGATCTCCCTCCGGCGATGGCTGACACCAACGACCCCAGCCCCAGCGTCAATCCAGCAGGAAGCATCGACCGGACCGCCACGAGCCCCCACCATGCGGCCGCCAGCGGCCTGCTCGCTCCCCACGTCGCCCGTGCCAGCGCCGAAGGAGCCCCCAGCCCGCGCATCACAACCACGACAGTATGTGGCTGGTGTGCCTGGGGGTCGGGAGTTCGCCGCGCGGTCCGACCGACGCTGACGGCGTCGACGCAGCCCACGAGGGACGCGGGCTCGGAGCGGCATCGCTCCAGGACGTGTTCGCCCGGCTGCTCGCGCTCCCGACGACATCGGCTGTCATGGCTTGCTCGTGCACGCCGAGTCCGCCGAGGCGCGCGAGTTCTCCCTGCACCTTGTCCCTGGGCTCGAGCCGAGCCCGACCGACGACCTGCACCTGGTGGTCCTCATGCAGGACGTCCGTCGGACCCTCGCCCGCTGACCGGCGGTGGTCACAGATTGGTCCACAGACGACGCCGGACATGGCGCCCGCAGCCAGCACCGCAGACCCGGGGAGCTGCAGGCGAACCCGGTGTGGATCGGGGCAGCACCCTCACCTGACACCGTGTTCGTGCCGCCACCACCGACGCCATGAGCATCGCGCTCACTCAGCTCGAGCGGTTCCTCCACGAGCGGGACATGCCGTTGCTCGTGCAGCTCGCGCTCGCTCACTACCAGTTCGAGGTCATCCACCCCTTCCTCGACGGCAGCGGTCGCATCGGCCCGCTCAGGTCCTGCCGGTGTGGCGGTCGAGGAACCGGAACGCGATCGAGGTCGCTGCGGCGTAGACGGCGTGGTGGAGCGCGTCGATGGCGATCTCGACGGGCTCCCACTCCTTGAGGGGCGGCGCCACCTCGAGTGCCGGCAGCATCACCAGCTCGCTGCCCCAGACGGACCCGTAGTGGACGAGCCCCGGTACCGGGATGCCGACGGCGCCGAACACGCCGCGCAGCGCTCCCCAGCCCGTCCCGTACGACCAGTGCACGAGGGTGGAGAACCTCGCCTTCTCCTTCTCCCCCACCGGCTCGATCCCGAGCACCTTGGCGGCCGCGTCCGCGGGCGCGGTGCTGCCCTCGCGGCTGCGGAGCTTGGCTTCGATGGTGCTCGACACGGTCATGGCGGCGGTGCCCACGCAACCTGCGACGAGGCCCTTGCCGAGGGCGGCGGCGAGATCTCCGGACTTCATGCTCGTGCTCCTTCCGTGAGCGCCGGCTTCACCCGCATCGGTGACGCTCGGCGTCTTGGTGCTTCAGGTCGAGGCCGATGCCTGGGCGGCACCGATCGGGGGTGAGGCTCCCGCCCGTCGGCTCGAGGACGCCGTCGAACAGGATGCGGTCGACGAGCGCTTGGTCGTGGAAGTACTCCAGGTGCCGGAGGTTTCCGATGCTGCAGCCGGGGTGGGCGTGCAGGGACTGGGCGCAGTGGCCGGAGACGTCGAGCCCGTGGGCGGCGGCGACGGCTGCGACCCGGAGCCACTCGGTGATGCCGGCGCACCGGGAGACGTCGACTTGCAACACGTCGACGCTCATCGCAGCGGCCATGCGCTCGAAGTAGGGGAGGTCGTAACCGTACTCGCCGGCAGCGACGTCGAGGTCCAGCTGCTCGCGCACAAGCGCGAGGCCGTCCAGGTCGTCGGAGGAGACGGGCTCCTCGAACCAGATCACCCCCCGCTGCGCGAAGGCCTTCCCGAGCCGGATGGCCTGCTTGGTCAAGTAGGCGCCGTTGGCATCCACCATGAGCTGGGCACCGCTCCCGATGGCGTCCAACGCCAGGCCCACCCGTCCCAGGTCGTCGTCGGGGTGGCGGCCCACCTTCATCTTGACCATCCCGATCCCGTCCTCGTGGATCCACGACGCGAGCTGGTCAGCCAGCCGGCGACCGGAGTACGACGGGAAGCCCCCGCTGCCGTAGATCGGCACATCGGTGCGCACCTCTCCGAGAAGGTGGCTGAGGGGCAGCCCGAGCACCCGCGCCTTGAGGTCCCAGAGCGCGGTGTCCACCGCGGCGATGGCCGTGGAGGCCATGCCGGGGCGACCGACGTTGCGGATCGATGCCACCATCGCCGACCAGCTCGCCGCGACATCCATCACGTCTCGACCCACGATCGTGTCGTGGAGGAGGTCGCCGATGAGCGCGACGCAGGCGGGCGTGGCGTAGGTGAAGCCGAGTCCGGAGACGTCGCCCGCCGTGGGCTCCACCACGACGACGGTGGTCTCGTGCCAGGTGAGCGTGCCGTCGGTCTCGGGCTCCTCGGTGGGGATCGTGTACGCGCTCACCTCGAGCCGATCGACCTTCACGACTTGAGCTGCCGGATCTTGTCCCGGAAGACCGTCGAAAGGATCGAGGACCTCCTCGGCTGGCCGTGGATGAACGACTCCGCGAACCCCTTCGCCTGCTTGTAGGTCACCTTGGCCGGCATCGGAGGCTCGTCGGGGTTGACGCTGACGTCGACGAGCGCTGGACCCTCGAACGCGAAGGCAGCGGCGATGGCCGGTTCGACGTCCGCTGCGTGCTCCACGCGCTGCGCGAAGCCCCCGCACGCCTCTGCCCACGGGGCGAAGCTCGGCCGCTGCTGCCAGCGCACGCCGAACTCGGGGTAGCCGAGCACCATCTGCTCCCACAGGATCTGTCCGAGGGCCCCGTTGTTGCAGATCACCACCTTCACGGGCAGGCCGTGACGGGCCGCGGTGAGGAACTCGGCCATCAGCATGGCAAAGCCGCCGTCACCGACGAACGCGATGCACTGGCGCCCCGGGTAGGCCCACTGGTTGGCGTTTGCGTACGGGAGGCCGTTGGCCATCGATGCGAGGTTGCCCGACAGGAAGAACTTCCGTTCACCGCGCATGTGGAAGTGGCGGGCCGCCCACGTGGCGATGGTCCCTGAGTCGGCGGTGAGGATCGCATCGTCGTCGGCCAGCCGGTCGATGACGGCCATGAGGTACTGCGGGGCGATGGGATCGCGCTCGCCGTCCTCGAGGCTCACCATCTCGTCCCGCCACGCCGCCATGTCCGCCTGGGCACCCTCGAGGAACGTCCGGTCGGGCTTGGCCACCAGGAGCGGGAGCAGGGCGGCGAGCGTCTCACGCGCGTCGCCGACGAGTGGCACGTCGGTGGGCATGCGGTTGCCGGCCCGGACGGGGTCGGCGTCGACCTGGACGCAGGGCGTCCCGGGTTCGGGGAGGAACGCCGTGTACGGGAAGCTGGTCCCGACCATGAAGATGGCGTCGCAACCCTCCATCGCCTCCTCGGAGGGCCGGGTCCCCAACAGGCCGATCCCCCCGGTGGTGAGCGGGTGGTCGTCGGGGACGACCGCCTTGCCGGAGAGGCTCTTCACGATCGGGCTGGCGAGCACCTCGGCCACCGCCAGCACCTCCTCGGTCGCACCGAGCGCCCCTGCACCGGCGAGCAGCACGATGCGCTCGTGGCGGTTGAGCACCTCGGCGGCCCGCTGGAGGTCGGCGGCCCGTGGCAGCCCGGGCGCCGGGATGAACGTCGGCGCCGTCGCCGGTGTCCGGCCCGCACCGAGCCCGCCCTCCCAGGGGTCGAGGTCGGGTGGCGCCTCCTGGAGGTCCACGGGGAACGTGAGGTGCGAGACGCTGCGGTTGGCGAGGGCGGTGCGCACCGCGAAGTCCACGAGCGTCGGGATCTGCACGGGGACGTGGACCATGGCGTTGTAGTCGGCGACGTCGTCGAAGAGCTTCTCGAGGTGGACCTCCTGCTGGAAGCCGGTGCCGAGGAGCTTGGTGCTCTGCATCCCGGTGATGGCAAGGACCGGAGCGTGATCAAGCTTGGCGTCGTAGAGCCCGTTGAGGAGGTGGAGGCCGCCAGGGCCGGAGGTGGCGAGGCACACGCCGAGGCGGCCCGTGCTCTTGGCGTAGGCGCAGGCCATGAACGCAGCCGCCTCCTCGTGGTGGACCAGGACGAAGCGGATGCGGTCCTGGTGGCGCCGGAAGCCCTCCATGATCCCGTTGATGCCGTCGCCGGGAAGGCCGAACACGGTGTCGACGTCCCACTCGATCAGGCGCTCGACGAGCAGCTCGGATGCGATCTTCTTCATGTCGTGCCTCTCCGGTGGCTCATGGGGCGTCTCGCCGAGGTTCGGCGGACCGTGGCAGTGCTCTGGCGAGGACCTCGGCCAGGTGCAGTGGCCGCCGACCGGCGCCCTGGGCGATCTGCTCGCGGCAGCTGAAGCCGTCGGCGACGAGCAGCGTCTCGGCCGGTGCGCCTCGGACCGCAGGGAGCAACGCCAGCTCGCCCACCTGCATCGACAGGTCGTAGTGCTCCGTCTCGAAGCCGAACGAGCCGGCCATCCCGCAGCACCCGGTGTCGGGGATGTCGACGTCGAGGCCCATCTTCTCGAGGAGGCGCTCGTCGGCATCGAAGCCGATGACCGCTCGCTGGTGGCAGTGCGAGTGCACGAGGGCAGCGCCGGCCACCACAGGCGGGCGCCACTTCGGGGCGTGCCGCTCGAGGAGCTCGCTCAGCACCATCGTCTGGCGGCACAGCCGCTCGGCGTTCTCGTCGTCGGGGAACAGGTTGCGGAGCTCGTCCCTGAACACCGCCACGCAGCTCGGTTCGAGGCCGACGAGGGGCACGCCCGCGACGATGTCCTTCGCCAGCTCGTCGAGCACCTGGCGCAGGAGTGCCTTCGCCTGTTCGAGGAACCCGTAGTCGTAGAGCGGCCGGCCACAGCAGAGCCGGATGCGCGGGATGGTGACCACGAAGCCGGCGGCCTCCAGCACCTCGACAGCGGCGTGGAGCGCCTCGGGGTTGAACGCGTCGTTGAAGGTGTCCGGCCACAGGATGACCCGCCGGCCGGCGGCGCCGGTGGGCGAGGGCCGGCGTGCGAACGAGGAGCGGAACGTTGTCGTGGCGAAGCGGGGGACGTCGCGGTCGGGGTGGACACCAGCGACCCGCTTGGCGATGGCCCGCAACCCGGGCAGAGAGGTGCTGAGGTTGGCCAGTCGCGGGGCGCGTGCGGCGAGACCGGCCCACCGGTGGATGAGGCCGATGGCGTACGCCGACCGGGGACGACGGTGGTGCTCGTAGTAGTGGGAGAGGAACTCCGCCTTGTACGTCGCCATGTCGACGTTCACGGGGCAGTCGACCTTGCACCCCTTGCAGGAGAGGCACAGGTCGAGCGCCTCCTTGACCCCCTCGTCTGCCCAACCGTCGGTGACGACGTCGGCTTCGAGCATCTCGAACAGCAGGCGCGCCCGTCCTCGCGTGGAGTGCCGCTCGTCCAAGGTGGCCATGTAGCTCGGGCACATGGTGCCGCCCTCGCTGCGCCGGCAGAGGCCCACACCGACGCATCGCAGCGTCGCCTTGGCGAAGCTGCCATCGTCCTGCGGGAAGGCGAAGTGGGTGGTGACGGGGAGCGGCGAGTACGACGTGCCGAGGCGCAGGTTCTCGTCGAGTCGGAAGGGGTCGACGACCTTGCCGGGGTTCATCCTGGCGTCGGGGTCCCAGATGGCCTTGAACTCGCGGAACGCCTGGACGATCTGGTCGCCGAACATGCGGGGCAGGAGCTCCGCTCGCGATTGACCGTCACCGTGCTCACCCGAGAGGGACCCGTCGTGGCGCAGGACGAGGTCTGCTGCCTCCTCGGCGAAGGCCCGGTAGTCGTCGATGCCGTCCTGGGCCCGCAGGTTGAAGTCGATGCGGGTGTGGACGCAGCCGTCACCGAAGTGGCCGTAGAGCGCGGCGGTGTCGTGGCCGTGCCGGTCGAGGAGCTCCCGGAAGCCGCGGAGGTACGAGCCGAGCCGGTCGGGGGGTACGGCGGCGTCCTCCCAGCCCTCCCACGTGTTGCCTCGCCCCGGCACGCTGGCGGTGGCGCCGAGCCCGGACTCACGGAGCAGCCACAGGTGCGCCTCGTCGTCGTCGTCGTCGAGGAGCCTCGTTCCGACCGCAAGACCGTCACGTTCGAGGTCCGTCGTCAGGCGCCGCGCCTGATCGGCTGCTTCTTCGATGGTGTCGCCACCGAGCTCGGCCAGCAACCAGCCACCGCCCTTCGGCAGGGAGCGCAGGGCAGAGGTCTCCGAGCCCCTGGCGCGGATGTCACTCACCAGCTGGTGGTCGATGCCCTCGAGCCCGATGACGCCGTGGCTCAGGACGAGCGGGACGGCGTCGGCGGCGTCGAAGATGTCGGCGTAGCCGATCACGAGCAGCACCCGCTTGGGTGGGCTCGGCACCAGGCGGGTGGTCGCTTCGAGGACGAGCACGCAGGTTCCCTCGGTGCCGACGAGGGCGCGGGCCACGTTGCCGCCGTTCTCGGGCAGGAGCTCGTCGAGGTTGAACCCCGAGACCCGGCGCGGGAGCTTCGGGAAGCGCCGACGGATCTCGTCGCCGTGGCGATCGACCAGGCCTCGCAGCCCGGCGAAGATCTCACCGCGCCGGCCACCCGCGGCGATGATCGCGGCGAAGTCCTCCTCGGTGGTCGGGCCGACCTGGAGGCGGAGGCCGTCATAGGTGAGGACGTCGAGGGACTCGATGTTGGCGGACGTTCGACCCGCCATGATCGAGTGGACGCCGCAGGAGTTGTTGCCGATCATGCCGCCCACGGTGCAGCGGTTGTGGGTCGAGGGATCAGGCCCGAAGGTGAGCCCGTGCTCCTCGGCCCGATCCCGCAGCTCGTCGAGGACGGTGCCGGGCTGGACCCGGGCGCAGCGGCCGGCGGGGTCCACGTCGAGAACCTGGTGGAGGTGGCGCGAGAAGTCGATGACCACGGCGACGTTGCAGCACTGCCCGGCGAGGCTCGTGCCCCCACCTCGGGACAGCAGGGGGGCGCCGTGGTCGCGACGGTGGCGATGACGTCCTCCACGTCGACCGGCGTCACCACCCCGATGGGCACCTGGCGGTAGTTCGAGGCATCGCTTGCGTACAGACCGCGCGTGGCGCCGTCGAAGTGGACCTCGCCTCGTACGGTCCGTCGGAGATCAGCCTCGAGGGCACCGGCAGCCGCCTCGTCGAACGGACGGGCCGAGCGCTCAGCCACGGTGCCCGTCCGCCTGGGGGAACCGGTCCCACGGCCACGGGTTGGCGGCGCCGTAGCGCTGGATGCCGGGCCCGACAGGGCTGGGCGTCCGGCCGAGCAGGCCCGCGTCGACCCGCAGCAGCCGCCGCGGGAACATCGCGCTGAAAGGATCGTGCTGCAGCCGCTCCGGTGCGTCGTCGAGGACCGCCATGATCGAGCCGACGAAGCGGTCGTCGCCCGTGACCAGCGTCGACACGACGTCGACCGGCGGGCCGACGAGGACCGCTCGCATGGCAGCGGAGACCGCCGGGTCGTCGAAGAGCAGCCAGGCGTCCTCCGGAGCGAGGACGAGCGATGCCCAACCCGCCCCACCATCGGGGTCGACGGCCCGGGGGTCGACCTTCACGGCGCCGGGCACCGGCTGGTCCTCGTCCTCGAAGGCCGCCAGCCGCCCGACCTCCCCGCCCACGTCGGTGAAGGGGGCCGAGGCGAGCGCGCCCGCCTGCAAGGTGTCGCACAGCGCGAGCCAGCACGGCGTCACGGCGCCGGCACCTCCCAGTCGGGACGGATCGACCGGGTGATCTCGCGGAAGGCCTGGCGGAGCTCCTCGTTGGTGGGGCGTCCCCAGAACCAGTAGCCGTTGAACGCGGCGTGGATGTGGAGATCGGGTGTGAGCACGAAGACGGTCGGCGCATACGGACGGTGCGTCGGGTCGGTCGTCTCACGCAGGCCCAGCTCGTCGACCCAGAGCCGCTCGATGTCCGACAGGAACGTCCACCGCGCACCGAGCCCGGCGCGAAACGCTGCTGCCTCGGCCGAGGAGTCGACGCTGACGGAGACGAACCGGGTGTACGCCACCTCCGCCTCGTCCTGGAGCCGGACGAGCTTGCGGAAGAACGCCTGCTCCTTCGGGCACCACCACCCTCGGTAGAACTGCAGGAGGAGCGGGTCGCCGCCGACGAGGTCGCCGAGGCTCCGCTCGTTGCCGGCGTGGTCGGGGAGGCGGATGTCCGGGAAGCGCTCCCCCGGGGAGAGCGGCCCACGGGTCGGTCGCACGTCGTCTGTGGTCAAGGATGGCTCCAGCCGTGAGGTGAACCGGGCGTCGACCTTCCTGTCCTCTGACGGCTCTGGTCGTTACACGCATCGGTGACCGCGCCGGGATGACGGTGCACCGGATGGCACCGGTGCCATCCGGATCGCTCGGGGGCCCGGACCACCTCGCCGACGTGACCGCTCCGAACAGGTGTGTAACAGGTCGACGCTGACGGAGACTGAGCGACGTGTCCTGCTGCACTGCGCCCGGCCCGCCAGCCGGTGGGCCGTCGGGGGTCACCGCCCTCGCAATCGACGGTGACGGGGCTTGTGGCAGTTGACCTGCGCTGCCACGAGGTGGTGGAGCTCATCACCGACCACCTCGATGGCGCCCTGGCGCCTGCGGTGGCCGAACGCTTCGATCGGCACCTCCTCGACTGCCCGTCCTGTGACGAGCACCTGGCCCAGATCCGGTGGACGATCGCGCTGATCGGCCAGCTTCGGGAGGAGGACGTCGATCCCACACCCGCGGACGACCTCCTCCGCGCCTTCAGGCGTTGGCGGGACACCGAGCGGTACGAACCCTGACGGGACGGAAGGGATGGCAACCTGACATGACGAAGACCGATGACGGCGGTTCGAACCGCGGGAGGCAGAGGATGCAGGTCCGGGGCCTGAGAGCACCTGAGGGACTGGTGCGGGTGCGAGATCGGTTACCAGATGACGGCTCGTTCACCAGCCCGCTGCACAGCACGCGCACTGCGGCCATCCTCGGCATCGCCCTGGGGATCGCCTTCACCACGTGCTTCCTCACCGGGCTCGTCTCCCACGCGCACCAGCACCCGCCGAGCTGGTTCGATCTCCCGTCACGGCCAGCCGGGCTGTACCGGGTGACCCAGAGCCTCCACGTCGCGACCGGCATCGCCACGATCCCCCTGCTCCTGGCCAAGCTGTGGACCGTCTTCCCCCTCCTCTTGAAGCGTCCGGCGATCGCCGGCGTGGCCCACGCCCTCGAGCGGGTGAGCCTGCTCCCGCTCGTCGCAGGCTCCGTCTTCCTGCTCTTCACCGGGACGATCAACATCGCCTACTGGTACTCGCCGATGACCTTCTTCTTCACGGCAGGCCACTACTGGGCGGCGTGGATCACGATCGGCGCGCTCATCGTGCACCTCGGCGCGAAGTCCTCGATCACGCGGCTGGCGCTGTCGGACCGGGCACCTGATGCCGTGGTCCCTGCGCACGCCGGCTTGAACCGTCGCGGCTTCCTCGCTGTGGTCGGGGCAACGGCCGGTGCGCTCACCCTCGCCACCGTCGGCCAGACGATCCGACCGCTGCGCCGTCTCTCGGTGCTCGCTCCCCGCCTGCCGGACCGTGGCCCCCAGGGCTACCCGGTGAACAAGGCGTTCAGCTCCACCGGCATCCCCGAGGCAGACGTCGATGAGGCGAGCTACGAGCTCACGATCGATGGCGACATCCCCATGCCGCTGCGCCTCTCCCTCGAAGACCTCCGGCGCATGCCGCAGCACGAGGCCGCCCTGCCGATCCAATGCGTCGAGGGATGGAGCTTCTCGGCGCGGTGGCGGGGGGTGCGGGTGGGGGACCTCCTGGCGGAGGCGGGCGCCGATCCGGGCGCCGAGGCGACGGTCGAGTCCCTGCAGGAGGGCGGCATCTACCGGACCTCGCCGTTGAACCGGGAGCAGGCGCACGACCCTGACACCCTGCTGGCGCTCGAGCTCGACGGCGAGCCCCTCGCCCTCGATCACGGGTTCCCGCTCCGCCTGATCGCCCCCAACCGCCCAGGCGTGCAGCAGACGAAGTGGGTCGGCAAGCTGGTGGTGTCGTGACCCCCGACGACGTGACCCCCGACGAGCACCGCCCGACCATGGACGACGAGTACCCGAGCGGGTACTCGGGGCTGTTCTGGGCGGGGCTCCTCGTCGGGTGGGCGGTGATCGCCATCGGCATCCGCGGACTGCTCGTCAACGAGGACGCCCGCATGGGGACCAACCCGGGCGGCTGGGTCGTGCTGCTGGTCCAGTCCAACCTCGCCCACGACCTCATCCTCGTACCCGCCGTGCTCCTCGTCGGCGTCCTCGTCGCACGATTCGTCCCGGCCAAGGTCCGAGCGCCCGTCCAAGGTGGCCTGATCGTCACCGGTGTCATCGTGCTGTTCGCCTTCCCCTTCGTCCGCGGGTACGGGATCAAGCCTGACAACCCGACGATCCTCCCCCAGGACTACGGACGAGGGCTCCTCCTCGTGCTCGGCGTGGTGTGGGCGGTGACCGCGGCCGTGACCATCGGCCGAAGGCGCTCGCACCGGGTGAGCCGCGCGACGCCGGCAGAGGGCTGAGCGCCGTGACCCCGTCGCGCTGGGCGCTCGTGGCGATGGGGTTGGCGCTGGTGTCGTGCACTGGGGGGGACGGGCGCGAGCCCCTGGGGGCCGCTGAGCCGGCCGCATCGCCACCGGCCGATCGCACCCCGGTCGGTGACGTGGTGGTCGTGGGTCCGCAGCCGGAGGGCGTGGTGGCCGATCCTGCTTCGGGTCTCGTGATCGTGGCCATCCGGGAGCCGGACCGCCTCGTGCTGGTCGACGGCACGACCGGCGAGCAGCGTGGCGTCGTCGCACTGCCGGGCCACGCCCGCCACCTGCAGCTGGCGGCCCCGGGGGGGCCGGTGCTCGTGGCGGCGGAGGACTCCAACACCTTCCTCGAGGTCTCGCTCCCCGATGGCGAGGTGACGGTGCGCGCAGCGGTCGGGACGTACCCCCACGACGCCACGGCGGTCGGCGGCTCCGTGGTGGTGGCCGACGAGCGGGGAGGGACGCTCTCGGTCGTGGAGGACGGCGACGTCCAGCACAGCTTCGACGACGTGCGCCAGCCCGGCGGTGTGGCCGGGCTGAGTGACGGCGAGCGGGTCGGGGTCATCGACGTCGGTGACTTCACGCTCTCGCTCTACGACGTGGCCGCGCGTCGCCGCCTCGCTCGGGTGGTCGCCGGTGAGGGGCCGACGCACGTGGTGGCCGACGGACGCGACCGCCTGCTGGTGGCCGACACGCGCGGTGGTGCGGTGCTCGTGTACGCGACGGATCCCTCCCTCCGCCTCGTCGAGGAGATCCCGGTGCCGGGCCGGCCCTACGGGCTCGCCTACGACACCGAACGGGATCGGCTCTGGGTGACGGTGACCGAGCGCAACGAGGTGGTGGCGTTCGACGTCGCCGGGGACGCCGTCGAGGTCGCCCGCCTCGCCACCGTCCGCCAGCCCAACACCGTCGCGGTGGACCCCTCGACCGGCCGGGTGGCGGTCGCCAGCCGCAACGAAGGCGTGATCCAGCTCCTCGATCCGGCGATGGGCTCCTAGCCATGCCCCTGCCACGACCACGACGCTTCTCGGGGTAGAGCCTCGCCGTGCCCGACGTGATCCTGCCTGTGTTGAACGAGGCCGAGTCGTTGCCGTGGGTCCTCGCACGCATGCCCGACGGCTTCGAGCCACTCGTCGTCGACAACGGCTCGACCGATGGCAGCGGTGAGGTGGCCTCCAGCCTGGGTGCCCGCGTCATCGTCGAGCCCCGACCCGGCTTCGGTGCCGCCTGCTTCGCAGGTCTGGAGGCCGCGACGTCCGACGTCGTCTGCTTCATGGACTGCGACGGCTCCCTCGACCCGGGCGCCCTGCCCGAGGTGTCGGCACCGGTGCTGGACGACGCTGCCGACCTCGTGCTCGGTGCCCGCATCGCCTCGACCGGTGCCTGGCCGTGGCACGTGCGGCTGGCGAACCGGGCGCTCGCCCTCGAGCTCCGGCGCCGCTTCGGCATCCGACTCGAGGACATCGGCCCCATGCGCGCCGCCCGTCGGGACGGCTTGGTCGACCTCGGGCTGGAGGACCGCCGGTTCGGCTGGCCGCTCGAGATGGTCGTCAAGGCCGCCGAAGCAGGTTGGCGGATCCACGAGGTGCCGGTGGCGTACGGCGCGCGCGCTGCCGGGAGGTCGAAGGTGACCGGGACGGTACGAGGTTCGCTGCGGGCGGTGCGCGACATGAGCGCGATCCTCCGCTAGTCGTGCAGCTGCTCCTCATCGCCAAGTCGCCCCAGCCGGGCCGGTCGAAGACCCGTCTGACGCCGCCGTGCACGCCTGAGGAGGCGGCGAGCTTGGCCGAGGCCGCCCTCGTCGACACGCTGTCGGCGATGGCGGCGACGCCCGCAGGGCGGCGGGTGATCGTGCTCGACGGCTCGCCCGGGCCGTGGCTCCCGCCCGGCTTCGACATCGTGCAGCAACGGGGCGGTGGGCTCGACGTCCGGCTGGCGGGCGCCTTCGACGACGCGGGGGCGCCGTCGCTGCTGATCGGCATGGACACGCCGCAGGTCACACCTGCCCTGCTCAGCGGTGCCGTCGATCGCCTGTGCCGGCCAGAGGTCGACGCGGTCCTCGGACTCGCCCCCGACGGAGGTTGGTGGGCCATCGGGCTCCGCAGGCCTGACCCCAACGTGTTCCTCGGCGTCCCCATGAGCACGGCCCGGACGGGCGAGGCGCAGCTCGCGCGCCTGCGGGCACGCCGGCTGCGCTGCCACCTGTTGACACAGCTCGTCGACGTCGACCACTTCGAGGACGCCATGACCGTCGCCGCCGGGATGGCGCCGTCGACCTTCACCGAGCGGGTGGCAGCGATCAGCCGAAGCGTCGACGCCAGGACCGCCGGCGGGGCCTGACGTTCGCCCCGCCCACGGCGCCTGACGTTCGCGGAGCCGACGGGGCCTGACGTTCGCCCCGCCCACGGCGCCTGACGTTCGCGAGCCGGCGGCGCCTCACGTTCGCACCGGTCGACCGGCGGGCTGCGGCGATCCCGATCCGGCGGCGCCGTCCTCAGGTACTGGCCAGCTCCGCGAACCAGCGATCAGCTTCGCTCCAGACACGCCGCGCTCGGAGGCCGGCTGCGGTGGATAGCGCCGTGATGCTCTCGGCGGGCACGGTGGCCCAGCCGAACGGCGCGCTCACCTCGCCGTCGACCTCGAGGCGGACGATGGTGACGCTGGCCGCGACACCGGGCGCGGACAGCTCGGCGATCACGAAGCCGTCGTGGCGCAGGAGGCGTCGGACCCGCTGGAGCAGCGCGACGGGATCGCCCCCGATCCCGATGTTGCCGTCGAGCAGCAGCACGCTGCCCCACGACCCCCCGCCGGGCAGGTCGTCGAAGATCGAGCGCTCCAACACCGGCGCTCCCCGAAGGCGGGCCGCTCGAACCATCGCCGGCGCGGTGTCGATGCCGAGGGCGACCACGCCATCGTCGACCAGGCACCCCACGTGGCGGCCAGGCCCGCAACCGATGTCGAGCACCGGCGCTTGGAGGCGGTCGAGGATGCGCAGCTCCTCGGGAGCCGGCGCCTCGAACCACCGGTGGGTCGAAGTGACGACCTCGACCCCTGCGAGGTTGCGGATGGCAGCCCGCCCTGCTCCGGTCTGCAACACGCCACCGCCCCCTCGATCGTGGAGCCGACTGACCTTCCCAACGAGCGAGTGTAGGAAACGACGCGTGGCACCCTCGGGAATGCGCATCCTGGTCACCGGCGGAGCCGGCTTCATCGGCTCGCACGTCGTCGACGAGCTGGTGAGCCTCGACCACGGTCGTGGTGCTCGATTCGCTCGATCGGGCGGCGCACGCCGAGAAGCCGCGCTACCTCGATCCTCGGGCGGCGTCCGCCACATGTTCGCCTCACCGGATCGGGCCCGCGGACCGATGCTCGCCAGGCCCTCGAAGTACTCGACGCGCGCCGCAGCCACACCGCCGAACCACCAGAACCCGTCGGCTGCGAAGGCGGCCGCCCCTGCGCCCGCCCCCACCGACGCGAGGGCGAGTGACCGCCAGGCGCGTCGACACATGACGACCGCCCCGGGGACGGTGAGGAGCGGCACCAGGCCGTAGGTGAGGTGCAGCGACAGGCCGAGCACCGCACCACCGGCGACGGCGGGGCCGTTCCGTGCCCGAGAGCCAGGAGCGCGCCTCGCAGCGAGCCGACCAGGGCAGCGCCGGTCGACTGACCCAGACCCGGAGCCACCACGAGCAGCAGCACCCATGCCGAGACTCCGTTCGCAGCGGTCCGCCAGGGCAGGGGCCTGCTCACCTGCGGAGAGGGAGCAGGGGCACGACCTCGGCTAGCAGGCCACGCACCTGCGTGGCGTTGGCCGCCAGCTGCGCGAACACCGCGTCCTGGTGGACCGCCTCGACGCGCCGGCCATCCCCCCCAGGCTCCTCGCCTGCGTCCTCGTCGGTGACCAGCGCAACGGTCGCGTAGGGGATCCCCAGCTCCGCGGCCAGGGCCGCCTCGGGGCACCCCGTCATGTTGATCACCTCCCACCCCTCGCGTCGGTACGACGCCGACTCGGCCCTGGTGGAGAAGCGGGGGCCCTGGATCACCACCATGGTCCCCCGGTCGTGCACCGTGATCCCGAGCGCACGAGCTGCCTCGACCAACGACGATCGCAGCTCAGCGTCGTAGGGATCGGCGAAGGACAGGTGGAAGGTCTCCGGACCGTCGAAGTAGGTCGACGGCCGACCCCAGGTCCGGTCGACGAGCTGGTCGCACACCACGAAGTCGCCGGGCCTGATGTGGCGCTGGAGCGAGCCCACGGCACAGGGTCCCAGCAGGGCCCGCACCCCGAGGAGGTGCATCGCCCACAGGTTGGCTCGATAGGGGATCACGTGCGCCGGGTGCTCGTGCCGACGCCCGTGGCGAGGGAGGAAGGCGACACGGCGGCCGGCCAACGTCCCGATCGTGACGGGCGCCGACGGGTCCCCGTACGGCGTGGTGAGCACCTCCTCGGCCACGTCGTCGAGGAAGTCGTAGAAGCCCGACCCTCCGAACACCCCGACGTCCGCTCGGGGCTCGCCGTGGTCGTGCGGCGGCAGGGCATCGTGGGGCTGTGACACCGGCGCAGCGTACCGACGGGCACACCGCGGTCGGGCGGAGCCCCCGCCCTGAGCGGGAGCGCCCCTGGTGCCGAGCGACGAGGTGGGTGAGGTCGGGAGCCGCTCAGCAGCGCGTCGCCTCGAGTGTGGCGATTCCCTTAAGGCAGCGGTCACGAAGGACCGCGCCGTGGTACGACGGTCCGGCGGAGGGTTCGCAGCGTGCCCCTCGTCGTCACTGGCCCTGGACGCCGCCCACGAGCTGACCGCTCCTGGGCTTGACGCTCTTCGAAACAGGGGCAGCCAGATGGAGTCCACGGAGGAACCAGGGAGCAGCACCCGGTGGCCCGGCGGACCCGAGCGCCGCGGCAACGTCGAGGATTCCGACGACGCCAGACTGGTCGCCGGTCTGCGGTGCGGGAGCGAGACGGCGTTCACGACGCTGGTCCGCCGCTACGAGGCGCCGATGTTGCGCGTGGCACGCACCTACGTGTCGAGCGCAGCCTCTGCCGAGGATGTCGTGCAGGAGACGTGGGTGGCCGTCCTGCGCGGTGTCGACAACTTCGACGGTCGCTCGTCGCTCAAGACGTGGATGTACCGCATCCTGACGAACAGGGCGAAGACGACAGGTCAGCGCGAGGGCCGGTGCGTGCCCGATGCGGCGTTCACCGAGGGTGAGGTCGACGGGTGTGGACCAGCGGTGCCGACCGGTCGCTTCCTCGGCGGTGGCCGTTCCGAGACGCCCCGACAGTGGAGACAGCCTCCGATGCCTTGGGAGCGCGCGCTGGAGGACGAGGTCGTCAGGAAGGAGGCGCTCGCCATCGTGCGCGACGCCATCAACCAGCTTCCGCCCTCGCACCGGCTGGTGATCACCCTGCGCGACGTCGAGTGCTGGACGCCCGAGGAGGTCTGCAACCTGTTGGGCCTCTCTCCGACGAACCAACGCGTCATGCTGCACCGAGCCCGCTCCAAGGTCAGGCAACGGCTCGATGGGCAACACGGGACGACCGCGGGATGATCTCGACGAGGACTGCTGAAGAGCGAGCGCAGCGGCTGGATGACGCCGTTCCCTTCAGCCGCCGATCGCTCACTCGACGACCACGAGGCCCGAGGCATGGAAGGCACGTTCACCGTGAGGTGACCTTCTCGGGCGACCGCCGCTCGCAGACGGATGTCGATCCAGCTCACGCACCGCTCGCAGGCTGGTGGTCGACCTCGCTGAAGCCGTGTCGTGAGCGGAGGCGCCCGTAGAAACCGAGCCCGATGACGATGGGAAGCCAGTAGGAGACAACCCGATAGGCCAGCACGGCAATCAGTGCGTCGCTCGTAGGTACTCCCGCAAGCGCCAGGCTGCCGAGCAGTCCCGCCTCGACGAAGCCCAGGCCACCGGGCGTGATCGGGATCATCCCGAGCACGGCCCCGGTGACGTACGCGAGGACGACGAGGCTGACGTGTGGTCGACTTCCAACGGCTGTGAGTGCGAGGACGAGTGCGGCGATGTCCAGGCCCCAGTTCGCGACGGAGGCGCCGAGGGCGACTCGCCACCTGTTACCGAGGAGGGTGCGCATCTCGTGACGCTCCGAGAGCCAAGTGGTGACGCTCCCTGCTGCTGCATCCCGTCTGCTGAAGAGTCGCACCACTCGGGCGATGCCCCGGTGTGCGAGCTCGGCTGCGTTGTCGTTGAAGAGGAGCAGTGCTGCGAACCCGGACAGCGCTACGGCCAGGCCGAGCACACCGAGGGCGAGGATCAAGAGCCCGCGCGGCACCGGAGCTCCGAGGGTCGCGACGAGCAGCGCGCTGGCAGGCAGGGCCAGCAAGGTGAGTGTGGAGACGATGGACGTCACCACCAGCCCACTGGCCGCGGGGCCAGGCAAGACGCCGGACCGCGCCCAGATCCGGTAGGTCACGGCGCTCCCGACGGCGGCTCCTCCGGGCAGGACCCGACTGACAGCGTTCCCCGCCAGCTGTGATGCCGCCGCTGTGCGCCACCCGAGCCCTGGTGTGGCGACGCGCATGAGCGCCCACGCCCCTCCGAGGCTCCCCAGCTCGGCGGCCGCCATGAGGAGGAACCATTGGGGACGGATTCGGCGCAGTTGCGGCAACGCTCCTGCGAGCGCGATGAGTCCCGGTGCGACGACGTGCAGTGCGAGGCCGGCGGCGACGAGCGCTACCGCTCGCCGCCAGAGCCGCGAGCGGGGTGCGTCACTCGTGGGATGGGTCATTCAGGTGAGCCCGCTTGCGATACCCCACAGATCTTCTCATAGAGCTCGGCGATGGTGACCGGATCGTTGTGGCCCAACCCGATCCAGTCGAATGCCGCTGCCCCCTCGATTTCGGTCTCGACGCGTCGCTGATCCTGGTCACGCCGGGAACCGCAGAAGTCGCCACCCCGGGAGGCGCTCGTGTTGCACCGCTGCGGAACCCTCATGACGGAGTCTGAGCTGACCGTCCCGGTCCCCTGCGACGCTGACTCGCACAGCGCCGGAGAAGATCCTCCGGGAAGAGGTCGCGGCGGCGACCGCCACCCCCGGCGCCCAAGAGGCGATCGAGGAGATGACAGCCCGCTACCCGGTGCCCCGAGCCGACGTGGAGCCTCGGGTCTCCATGCGAGCCACCGACGACTGGAACGAGCTCGCCGCGCGCTTCGTGGTGCCGGTACGCTCCGCTCGGCTGGGTGAAGGACGGGTCATCCGTCGAGTCCTCGACCGCTCGCCGCCGAGGGGTCCCGATCGCCTCAGGGACCTCAGACGTCACCATCCACCTCGACCCGCCGACCGCACGAAGCGCCAGCGAACCGGCAGTGGAGGACGGCGGTCGGCTCGGCCCCACAGCGTGAAGCTCCGCGGCGATGAGGCGTGGTACACCCACCCGATGCGTTGGGGGCAGCTGCGCGAGCGGGTCGACGAGGCCTTCTGGGTGGTGCCTGCCGCCTGCGTGGTGGTCGCCGGGGCCCTCGCGATCGCCTTCATCCAGCTCGACGAGAACCTGCAACGCGACGGCGGCGGGTTCGTCTTCGCGGGCGGGCCGAGCAGCGCCCGAAGCCTGTTGGGGGCCATCTCCTCGAGCATGCTGACCGTGACCGCCCTGGTGTTCTCGATCACCCTCGTCGTGCTGCAGCTGACCAGCAGCCAGTTCTCCCCACGCCTGCTCCGCACGTTCCTGCACGACCGCCGCATCCAGCTCACGCTCGGAGTCTTCACCGCCACCTTCGTCCACGCCCTCATCGTCTTGCGTGAGGTGCGGGGCGAGGAGGGCCTCCTCGACTCGTTCGTCCCCGGCGTGGCGATCAGCGTCGCCTTCCTGCTGACCGTGCGCAGCCTGGCCGTGCTCGTCGCCGACATCCACCACATCACCCAGTCGATCCGGGTCTTGAACATCATCGCCAAGATCGCCAAGGAGACCTCAGACACGATCGAGCGCAAGCACGCCTCCGACGCAGAACAGAGCGCAGTCCCCCACGAGCCCCACCCCGCCGCTCGGGTGCTGCGCGCTCAGCGTGCCGGCGTCGTCGTCGTGGTGCAAGACCACCAGCTGGTCGAGCTCGCGACTCGAGCCGCCACGGCGGCGCGCTCAACGGTGGCACCTCGCAACTCGACCAGCAGCCCATCTCCGACCCGTGCGCGGACTGGGCCGGCCCGAGACCCCTGTCACGGCCCTGTTCCTCGCATCTGCAAGAGCGCACCCAGGCGGAAGGGTCCACGGTGGACCAGGTGCCAAGGCCGAAAGAGCAGCCATCTTGGCCCGAGGACGGGCACGGCTCCGGCAAGTGGCGCCGATGATCCCGACCGGTCCCAGCATGCTCCGCAGGCACCGGGAAGTGGGGTAGGGGCCGACCGGTGCTCACCGACAGCCTCGACACCCTCAGCCGGACCGCGCCGACGGGGGCGCTGGCGTACCTCGGCATCATTGTGGTGCTGGGCATCCTCGTCGGCTTCCTCCCCCGCACTGCGTCGCTCGGCCCGATCCTCGCCTTGGACCCACATCGTGAAGTACCTGCACACGCCGGTCGCGCGCGACGCAGCGAGGAGGACGGCCCCTCCAGCACGAGCGTCGAGCCGGTGTACCGCTGGTCACCGGCGTCCGCACGACTGGCCGCGACCGGCTCGTCTGCATTCCCGCATGCGCCGAGCAGGAGCAGGACGAGGAGGAGTCGAGGACGGTCAGACGATGTCAGGTGGGTTGTGGTCCCGTGGTGGCACGGGTGCGGCCTGCGCTCGACCCCGGGTAAGGAGGGAGACATGAGCGATGTCGCCTACGTCTCCGAAGCGCGGATCCAGCCACTCGAGGGCCCGATACGCGCTGCGCACCTGCCCGCTGAGGCCGAGCCCACGCTGTACGGCGTTCACGGGGCGGTGGCCGAGCACTACGGCGTGCCCGCCGGGGCCTTCCCCGCCCATGCCACCACGCTCGACCACGTGGTGGCTGCGGCCGCTGGTTGACTCACCGGGACGTTCGCCGGTGCGCTGCGCGCCCGGCGGATCGACCCCACCGGTCTGGTGGGGCACGTGCGTGGTGAGATCGAGCTCGACGGCAAGGTCCTGGTGATCAAGCGCATCCACGTCACCTACCGAGGGGTGACGGTCCCCGAGGAGCAGCGCGATGCCTTCGGACGTGCGCTCTCGACGCACGCCGACGGCTGCCCGGTGGCACGGAGCATCCGCGCTGCCATCGACATCACGACCTCGTTCGAGCCGGGGGCCGGCTGACCGTGGAGCCCGGCTCCACCAGGACCCGTCCGGCGAGCGCGACGGACGGTTCGGGCGGCGTCGGTGCAGTGCCCGGGCGTGATGCGGAGCTCGACGACCGTCCGCTCCGTCAACGACCCGACGAGGAGCGAAACGAGGTCGCCGCCGAGCTCGCGGCTCGACTCGACCTGCCCATCACCGTCCTCGGGGTGGTGTTCGGGCTCGTGGTCCTGGCCGAGACGGTGTCGCGCCCCACAGGCTGGGTGTCCACTGCGTTCCAGGTCGCCGGGTGGGTCCTGTGGGCCGTGTTCGCCGGGGAGTTCGTGCTCCGCCTCGTCATCGCCCCGTCGAAGACCGAGTTCCTCAAGCGCAGCTGGTGGCAGCTGATCTTCCTGGCCCTGCCGTTCCTGCGCTTCCTGCGCGTGATCCGGCTCGGCCGGTTGCTCAGGCTCGGGCGGGTCGGCCGGCTCGGGCGCGTGATTTCAGCCGCCGTGCGCAGCACCCGCACCGCCGGGCGACGTCTCCGAGGCCGCCTTGCGTGGCTGGTCGCCACGACGGCCATCGTCGTCCTCGCCTCCTCGCAGATCCTCTTCGAGATCGGCGCGTACCCGTCGTACGCTGCTGCGCTTCGGGCTGCCGCGCTGGCCGCCACCGCAGGTGAGCCCCTGACGGTGGAGGGGCCGGCCCAGCTGCTCGAGGTCGCCCTCGTCATCTTCTCGGTCGTCGTCTTCGCGACCTTGGCGGGCAGCATCGGGGCCTTCTTCCTCGAACGGGAGCCGGTCCGTCTGTCCGCACGACCAGGTGGGGTCGACCCCCCGTCGAGGTCCGCGAGCGACGAGGTTCGCGGAGGCGGCTGAGTTCCGACGGATGGGAGCCGACACGACGCTGCGCGCCCACCTCGCCATGCTGCCGGTGCCGGCGTTCGAAGACCCCGCGTTGATTGGCGCACGGGGTGACACGGCCCGGATCGTGAAAGCCCTGCTCAGGACACCTCCACGGCAGCTGCTGGCACCGGCCGTCACCCATCTGGGGTGACGACGGATCAGAAGGTCGGGGGTTCGAATCCCTCCGAGCGCACAGGAGTCCCTGTTCAGGGCCCCGAGGCTCCGGCGGGAGGTGCCCACCGGCGGGGTCGATGGTGGTTGCTCGAGAGCTCCGTGACCGTCGGGTCGGACGGTACTGTCCGGAGATGGCGCCGTACCCGTCTGAGGCCGTCGACTCGCTCCCGTTCGGCACACCCGAGAAGGCCCGCCGGTACGCGACGGAGCGATACCTCGGCGCCGTCGGGATGAACTGGTACCGGTGCGACCCGACCTTGCAGGCGCTGATGCGCCGGCACCTCGGTGCCGATGGCCTGGCGTGGGCGGAGCCGCACCTGGAGCGGGTCGGAGCACTGATGGGCGGCCCCGTCGCCGAGCGGGCGGAGCTCACCGACAGGGACCCACCCAGGTTGGAGAAGTACGACCGGTGGGGCCACGACATCAGTCGCGTCGTGATGCCGGCGAGCTTCGAGGCCTCCAAGCGCGACCTCTTGGCCAACGCCTTCGACAGCCGCTTCAGCGAGGCGGCTGCCACGGCTGGCGTCGATCCCCGGCCCCTGCGATCTGCGTGGACGTACCTCCTCTGCCAGGCCGAGATCGGGATGTACTGCGCCCTCGGTACCGGGGGCGACATGGTGCTGCGCCTCGTCGAGGACCACGCGCCGGACGACGTGAAGCGACGGGTGCGAGAGCTGCTGACCGGTGAGGAGCTGGCAGGCGAGGCCTCGCAGATGCTCACCGAGCGCACGGGCGGGTCGGACCTGGCGGCGCTGGAGACCACTGCGGTCCCAGACGGTGACGCGTGGCGACTGACGGGTCTGAAGTGGTTCGCCTCCAACGCCAACGGGTCGGCGTTCGTGGTGCTCGCCAAGCCGGTCGGCTCCGACGACGGTGTGCGCGGCATCGCTCCGTTCCTGGTGCTGTGGGACCGGCGAGACGGCACCCGCAACGGCATCCGCCTCCGGCGGTTGAAGGACAAGCTCGGCACGAACGCAGTTGCGTCGGCCGAGGTCGAGCTCGTCGACGCCGAGGCCTTCCTCCTGGCGCCCGCTGCGTCGAGCGCCGGCGCCGGTTCCGGGAAGGCGGCCGACGGCCGTGGCCTGGCCCGCATGATGCAGATGACCAATGGGTCGAGACTCGGCATCGCCATGATGGGGCTCGGGTGCGCCCGCCGCGCCCTGGTGGAGGCGATGTGCTACGCCCGCGCCCGTGAGGCCTTCGGTGCCTCGCTGGCTGACCAGCCGCTGATGAAGCAGAAGCTCGCAGAGCTCATCGTCGAGGTCGAGGCGACCCAGGCCCTCGTCTTCGACGGCTACCTCGGCCCCCGACGCCTGCGCATCGGCGCACCACTCATCAAGCTGCGCGCTGCGCGCCTGGGGATCACCGCTGCCAGCGACGCCATCGAGGTCCACGGTGGCAACGGTTACATCGAGCAGTGGCCCGTCGCCCGCCTGCTGCGCGACGCCCAGGTCAACACCATCTGGGAGGGACCGGACAACATCCTCTGCCTCGACGTCCGTCGGGGCATCGAGCGTGAGGACGCCCACCTCCCCTTCCTGGCACGCCTCCGGTCGGCGTGCGAGGTGGCACCCGCCGGTGACGAGGAGACCGCCGCAACGGTGCGTGCCGCCATCGACGACGTGGCACAGGCGATCGAGCGCTGGCGCGACCTCGACCACACCGTGGCTGAGGCGCGGCTCGCCCCGCTGTCCCGAACGATGGCTGACGTCTATGCCGCCGCCCTGCTGGTCGAGGCCGCCGCGTGGGAGTCCTCGGTGGCAGACGGCGGCCGCAAGGCTCTCGTCGCCCGGCTCTTCACCCGCGCCCATCTCGTCCGGCGCAGCCCGCTCGACGCGGTCGACGCACCGCCCGAGGACCTCGAGCGGTTCAAGGAGCTGTGGGACGGCGCGCTGATCGTGCCCTGAGGCTCGGGAGCGTGGTGTCGAGCAACAGCGGCTCCCCGACCTCCCCCGGCCTGGGGCCAGCCGCATCCGGACCATCGGCGCTCGGACCGCTTCCTCGAGTGGGCTCGGTGCTCAGGAGCCCGGAAGGACTCGGCACCGGATCGGTGCCCTGAGGGCGGAGCCCGGGACTGGCCGGCGAGGCCAAGCGCCGTGCGGCCTAGGGTCTGACGGATGCAGGCGTCTTCGGATCAGCGCGAGCACGACATCGTCGTCCACGGCGCCACCGGCTTCGTCGGGTCCCTCACGGCCGCGTACTTGCTCGAGCACGCACCCTCGGGGACACGCATCGCGCTCGGCGGACGCTCGCGAGACAAGCTCGAGCGAACGCGCCGGTCGCTCGGCGGGGCGGCCGCCGGCTGGCCGCTCGTGGTCGCCGACAGCCAGGACCGGTCGGCGCTCGCAGCGCTCGCCGCAAGCACCCGTGTGGTGGCGACGACCGTCGGTCCCTACTTCAAGCACGGGCTTCCGCTGGTGGACGCCTGCGCCCACGCTGGGACCCATTACGCCGACCTGACCGGTGAGGTGCTGTTCATGCGCCGTGCCATCGACGCCGCCCACGACGCCGCCGTGGCGACCGGCGCACGCATCGTCCACACCTGCGGGTTCGACTCGATCCCGTCCGACCTCGGTGTCCTGTTGCTTCATGAAGCCGCCGTCGCCGGCGGGCACGGCGAGCTCGAGGCCACGACGCTCGTGGTCAAGGCCATCCGTGGCGGGGCGAGCGGAGGCACGGTCGACTCGCTGCGCGGATCGATCGACGCAGGACGCCGGGACCCGGCGAGCGGCCGGGTGCTGGTCGACCCGTACGGGCTGAGCCCGGACCGCGCGGCCGAGCCCGACCTCGGGAGCGAGGACGATCCCGTCGGGGTGGCCCACGATCCCGAGCTCGGTGGCTGGCTCGCCCCCTTCGTCATGGGGACCATCAACACGCGCGTCGTGCGGAGGAGCAACGCCCTCCAGGGCCACGTCTACGGCCGACAGCTCCGCTATCGGGAGCTCATGTCCATGGGCAGCGGCCCGCTCGGTGCTGCCAAGGCGGCTGGCTTGGCCAGCGGTCTGGCCGGGTTCCAAGCCGGGATGGCGTTCCCTCCGACGCGGAAGCTGCTCGACCTGGTGCTCCCCGCGCCGGGCGAGGGCCCCGACGAGGCGGCGCGGGAGGCCGGCTTCTTCGAGATCGACACCTACGCCAGCACGACCGGCGGCGCACGCCTGCGCTGCGAGATCCGCGCCCAGGGTGATCCCGGGTACCAGGCCACGGCCTTGATGTTCGGCGAGAGCGCGCTGTCCCTGGCGTTCGACGGCGAACGACTGCCTGTGGCGTCGGGTGTGCTCACCCCGGCGACGGCGATGGGAACGGTGCTCGCCGACCGCCTCCGTGCGGCCGGCCATCGCTATGACGTCGTGACCGCCTGAGACCACGGTTTGGCGACACCAGCGGGAGTCGGTCACACCCGGGGTCGACAACCATGATGGCGCTCGACGGCGGCCCCGGCCGGAGGACGCACGAGTCGACGGACGGACCGGCTGCAGGTCATGGACGTCACCGAGCACCTCAGCGCAGCCGGGAAGGTGCACCTCGCCGCCGCAGCGGCGAGCGGGCCGGTCGAAGGTGCGCCCCCGGAGGCGAGCAGGGCAGTTCGGCGACCTCGCAGGTCGGGGCGAGGTCGTTTGGGTCGTCGGACGGTTCACGAGGCGGACCCGCAACGATGGCGACGTCGTTCGGGAGACCCACGTGGCTCCCTCCGCTGTCACATCCGAGGTGCGGCATGCGTCAGGCGGGTGAGGCAGGATCCGACGCATGAGGATGCGGTGATGGACGACGCCGCAGGGTGGGTCGAGCACTTCGAGGTGAGTCGGCCGCGCCTCCGCTCGGTCGCGTACCGGATGCTCGGCTCCCACGCCGAGGCCGACGACGCCGTCCAGGACGTGATGGGCGCGCTGCGGGAGACCCGTGGCGCCGAGGCTGTTGCGAACCTGTTGTCCGGCGGGGCGAGAGGCGCGCAGCTCGCCATCATCGACGGCGTGGCCGGCCTCGTGTGGGCGCCCCAGGGCCACACGCGTGGCCTCATCGAGCTGACCGTCGTCGAGGGCAGGATCGTCGCCATCAGCGTGACCGGCGACGCCGAGCGCATCGGCCTCGTCGACATCGTGCTCCTCGACACCGGGGCGTGATCGGCGCCACGGTCACATGCCCTCGTCGGGATCCGTCATGTCGGTGACACGTCTGACGAGGAGGAGCTCATGCAGTTCGCATTGCTGATCTACCAGGGCAGCACCCCACTGCCGAGCACACCGGGCTGGTCGTCGCTCACCAACGACGAACAAGCCGCCGTCTACGCCGACTACGCCGCCCTCACCACGGTGGAAGGTCTCACACCCGGCCTGCCGCTCGGCCTCCCCGAGCAGGCGGTCACCGTGCGGGTCGACGAGGGCACGACGCTCGCCGAGGAGGGTCCGTACGTCGATGCCGCTGGTGCGGTCGGCGGGTACTTCGTCCTCGAGGCGGACGACCTCGACGCTGCGATCGCAGTCGCTGCGCAGATCCCCGCCGCTCGACTCGGCGGTGGGATCGAGGTGCGGCCCGTCGCCACCTACTGGTGATCCCGCCTGCGGTGGCGACGGGGGGGTGGACGTCGCCCTCCCGTCGGGAGCCGGACAGGACTTCAACGATGGAGACCGCTTTCGGAGCACGAGCTCCGTGCCCGCACGCACGCCCCGGGGGCCAGCGGTCACGACCGGTTTGCGGGCGCGGAGCCGACCGACCGGCGCCGCGGCGTCGGCTTAGGCGGGGCGGGCGCTGACCGGGGCGCGAAGCGGGCGCTGACCGGGGCGCGATGCGGGGGCGAGCGGACCAGGACGGGCTACGACCGGTGCCGCGGTCGCGCCGGTCGCCGAGGACTGCGTCGGCGCACGGCGATCAGTCGGTCAGGCCCGTGCACTCCCGGCGGCGGGTCCAATCGGTCACGGCGGCGTCGGCGTCGGCACCACCCAGGAGCTGGGGGAGTCCGCCCACGAGCCGTGCGGGGACCCACTCGTAGTCGAGCCGGCCCCCTCCGTCGGCTCGCACCCGCAGCATGCCGGACCGTGCACCGTCACCCGCGTCGGGGGTGTCGAACACGAGGTTGCCCAAGCCGTACCCGACCACGGCCCGGCCGAGGTGACCTGCTCCCTGCAACCGGTGGGCATGGCCGCCGACCACGATGTCGGCGCCCGCCTCCACGACGGCCTGCGCCAGCTCCTGCTGCGCCCTGGTCGGGCACGTCTCCTTCTCGACCCCCCAGTGGAGCACCACGGCGACCGTGTCGGCGCCCTCGGCGGCGCGAGCCACGGCTTCGAGCAGGAGGCGGGGCTGCTTGGCCGATGCGAGCCCGGGGCTCGAGGGACCCGCCGTCCACGAAGACTCGAAAGAGGAGTCGAGGACCTGGGTGGCGGCGAGGACGGCCACGCGGTGCCCGCCGATCGTCGCCGTCCAGGGCGTGAAGGCCCCCGCTGCGTCGGTCCCGGCGCCGACGAGGGGGAGACCGGCGGTCTCGGCTGCGTCGAGCGTGTCCGACAGACCGGTCGGGCCGAAGTCCATGCCGTGGTTGTTGGCCAGGCTGACCACGTCCACACCGGCTGCGGCCAGCTCGTCGAGCACCTCAGGTGGGGCCTTGAAGGTGAACTGCTTCGCCACGGCGGCGTCGGATCCGGTGATGGCCGTCTCGAGGTTCACGACCACGATGTCGTCCGGTGCGAAGGCACCTGCCATGCCGGCAAGCGGGCCGCCGGGCCCCTGCGCCAAGGACGCGGCGACCCTGCCCTCGAAGTGCACGTCCCCGCCGAAGACGAAGGTCACCGGCCCCGGCGGCGGGCGGGAGACCTCAGGCCGCTCCGACGAGGCCAGCGACCCGACGACGATGGCGCTGCACACTGCTGCCCCGCCGAGCCCGATCCAGAGGAGCCCGCGGCCACGCCGGCCAGCCTGCTCCCCCTGCGACCGCTGCCTGCGGGTGGAGGCAGATGGAGACATGCGACGGGTGACGGTAGCGACGCCGCCCCTCGCACGGGGCCACCCCGTGCTCGGTGGCGGCGTGCCTCAGGTGGTCACTCCGCTGTGCAGGGCGACGCGCCGCACACGTCGAGGAAGGTGCCGTCGAAGAACGCCGACTTCTGGGTGCGGGCCGACGGCTGGGCGCGTGGCCGGCTGTGGGGGTCCGTGCCCCCCGACGGCGGGAGCTCGATCGACGGCGGTGGTGGCGTGCCCGCGTCCCAGTAGACCATCACCGATCCGCCGAAGCCGTCGCCCGACACCGGGGGGAGCCCGACGAACGGGGACGCGTCGGGGTGGCGGCCGGGCAGCAGGGCGGGCTGGCGGAGGGACGCACCGATCGTCCGCGCCATGATCTCCGCCGACCACATGGTCACCTGGAAGTCGGCGAAGGCCACGTGCATGAGGACCTGGTGCGGCGGGGTCCCCGGGTACGGGTCGTCGGTGAGGTGGTGGGCGTAGCCGTTGGTCTCGGCCCGGTCCCACTGCGACTGGATCATTGCGATCGCGAGCGTCTGGTCGAGGCGGTCGGGGTAGGCGACCTCGAAGATGCTGGCGTAGACCGGCCAGTCCACGCTGCGTCGGAGCAGCAGGCTGTAGTTCATGCCCGGCACGCCCAGCACGGCACGGGTCCAGTCCTGGGCGACCGCCGTGGCGGCACCGCCGATGATCCCACCCTGGCTGTTGCCGTCGTAGAACAGCTCCGAGGTGTCGATGAGGGGTACCCCGTCGTCCTGGAAGGCGGGGTGGGTGGCGAGTCCGTCAGGGTGCTTCATCAGACGGCCGAGGAACAGCGTGTCGAGGATGCCCTGCTGGACGCGGTCGGCGAGCCGGTCGAACTTCGACATGTCCTGGAGGATCCCGACCACCGTCCCGATGTCCTCGCTCGCCATCCCGATCCAGTCGGTGGCGCAGAACACGATGTCGTGCTCGTTGGCGAAGGCCCTGACGTTGCCGGCGTTGACCTCGCCCCGACCGCCGAGCAGCCCGTGGCCGTAGAGCGAGATCCTGGCGGGGGACCCAGCGGAGGCGGCCCGGGGCACGCGACAGCTGAAGCTGGCGGTGATCGATCCGTTGCGAACCGGCAGCCCGTCCTCACCCCAGTTGAAGGTGGAGCCCGGGGCCCCCGTCCCGGTCAGGTACAGCGGTACCTCGAACGTCCCCTCCACCCGGCGGGCGATCAGGTCGTCCTGTTCGGGCGTGAGCTCTTCGACGCCGGTGACTGTGAAGGCGGGTGCCGCGCTCCCGAGGTCGGCGAAGGCGTCGTCGCGGAGGTGCAGGAGGCGCTCGGAGAGGTTGCGCTCGCTGGCGACGGTGAAGTCCCACGCGAGGTGCAGGTCGTCGCGAGCGACCCCGGCGTCGGCCAGCGTCGCGAAGATCGACTCCATCGCCGGGCGGCGGGCCTCGACGTGGGGGACGTCGGTGGGCACGGCGTCGCGGTAGGTGGCGAAGACGGGGTTGGCCGGGATGGTGGCACCTGCGCCGTCCTGCAAGCGACGCATGGCCACGACGTAGCGGTGGCCCTCCTCGAAGTTGACGCCGGGGCGCAGCATGAGCGCCCGGTCCTCCTCGGTGGCGGCACTGACGTCGAGCTCGGCCCAGAACGGATGGCGCTCGCCGGTTCCGGCGTCGACGATCACCATCGGCGAGTCGGCCTCGAGCGACTGCGCCAGGTCACCGAGCGGCGGGGCGCCGGTGCGGACGAGGTCGATGCCGGGGACCCGGGTGACGATCATGGTCCCGGGGCTGAAGCCGTCGCTGCGGTTGAGCTCGGTCGGGTCGATCGGGACCCCGTCCCGGTTGCGGGGCATCGACGCCTCGTCGAGCGCGAGGCGCCGTCCCGTGTCCGTCGTCGGGTCGGCGACGGTGAGGTGGTTGCTCGGCCACGCCAGCAGGCACTCGGTCGGGTCGAGGAACTCGCAGCGGGCCGCTGTGTCGGGGTCGAGGAACGCCGGGGTCGGGCCGACGGCGTCGCCGAACCGGTCGCGGCAGTCGGTGGACGGAGCCGGCCCCCAACCGCCGTCACCGTCGCTGCGCTCACACGCGGCGAGGGCCACGCTGACCTGCCGGTCGACCACCTCGGTGCTGGACCGCAGCACCTCCTCCTCCGACCGGGCCGTGCCGGCCGTGCCGGGCGCGCCGAGGTTGCCCCGCTGGCTCTCCGTGCGGCGGACGAGGGACGTGACGCGGGTCGACATCACCGTGGTGGTGCGCACCGTCGCCCGCAGGTCGCCGTCGGGCTCCGACAGCAGGACGTCGTCGCGGTGATCGACCTCCTGGGACTCCTCCACGCGCTCCGACGTCGTGACGCAGCGCTCGATCCCGCGCTGCTTCGACCGGGTCCCACCGGCCCCCTCGCACGCGTCGCGCGCCTGGGCCGGCCCCCCTCTCCCGAGCCGTGGCTCGGGAGCTGCTCCGGCGACGCCGCCGGCGGTCGGCAGCGCCATTGCCATGACGATGACGGCGATGAGTGATCGGTGCGCTCGCATGTCCCCCCTCGGCCCGGCGTCGACGGACACCCGGCACCCCGGTGGGCATCATTCCCGGAGCCCACCGCCGGGGTCAACACCGGTGCGCGCTCAGCCGGACCCAGGTCGTCCGATCCGGGCGTCCACCGCTGAGGCGAGGTCGCCCAGGGCGCCGGCACGGTCCCCGGTGAACGCCGAGCCGTGCAGGGGGACGAGGGTGGTGACCGGCAGCTCGGCCAGCCGGCGGATGACGTCCCCGGTCGTGGGCCGCAGGGACCACGACCCCCAGTCGTCGGGCGGGAGCGCCCGCCCGATCGCCGCCGACACGAGTGGGAAGACGCCCCGCATGGCGGTGTGGAACAGCAGCGGCTCGTCGGCAGCGATCAGGTATTGGTCGAAGTCGAAGTCGATCTCGGCGATGTGGGTCGTGACCTGGTGGATCCCTCGGCAACCCCGCGGTGGTGGTGACATGCCGGTAGACCACCTCGACGGCGTCGTCGATCGGGCGGGCCCAGCGGTCCCCCCGGGGTCGTTCGAGATCTGCTGGTCGGTCAGGCCGGTGCCGAGCGCCGTGAAGGAGATCGAGCGCGCGCTCGTCGAAGATCCCCGCTGCCCGCAGGCGGGCACGCAGTCGGTCGAGGCCACGGACGGCGATGGCCTCAGGTGACGGCTCGAAGCCGGGGATCGTGCGCCGGAACATCAGTTGGTAGCGGGCCGGGTCCTCCGTGCAGAACGCCATGGAGCAGTGGGCCCCGTCTCGGAGGTCTGAGAGCGGGTCGCCGCTGGTGGGGACGGCGGCCTGCGTCTCGAGATGGGCACGGGCGCCCTGGGCGAACATGGCGTCGTAGGTGGCGTGCTTCGAGCCGAAGTACGAGTACAGGGAGGGTGCCTGCATCCCGACCCCCCGTGAGAGGTCCCGGAGCGACAGGGCCGCCAGCCCCTCCGAACGGACGAGGCCCCAGGCGACCGAGAGGATCTCGGCCCTCGTTGCCTCACGCCGTTCGCTGCGCCTGTCGCGCACCACGTCTTCGCACACACTTCGGATGATCGAACAAGTTCGATCTTCGGCAAGTGGTCCGCTCCGCCGGCCCGTAAGGTCACCGGATGGCGCGGGGGAGCGCAGCACCGGCGGCAGGGGCCGCAGAGGGCGGCACCCTGGCCGAGGAGCTGGTGGCCCACGTGGAGGCGGAGCTCACCCGACTCGTCGATCGGCACCTGCCGGGCTTCCGGGTGCCGGGCGTGTTCGCCGGCCACCAGGTGCTCGCCGACGTCCGGGCCGATCTCGCCTTCACGCTCGGGTTGCTGTGGCGGAGCGGCGTCGGGGAGGTGGCGGGCGTGGGCGTGGACGAGGCGGTCGAGCGCGTCCTCGTCCCGATCGACGGAGCGGGCACGGACAGCTCCTCCTCGTACCGGGTCGCCGAGACCGTCGCCGCCCTCGGCATGCTCGACCGGCTCCCGGCCAACGTGGCGGAGGCGTGCGACTCCTCGTCGATGATCCCGTCGCTGCTCCAGCGGAAGCTGCCACGCAGACACGCCGCCGTCCTGGCCCGCTGCGAGCTGGGGCGCCAGCGCCTCGGCCTGCTCGACGACGACGCTCCGCTCGAGGACCTGCTCAGGCGGACCGAGGCGCTGTTGGCCCCCGGCGACGTCGACCTCCGGCCAGGGACCGGACGCAGCAACGTCGACTCGCCCGAGCTCTACCTGCTCGCGGCGCCGATGGCCGAGCGACTCGGACCGGCGTGGGAGCGCGGCGCCCGCCGGGCCCTCGATCTCGTGGCACGGGTCATGGCACCCGACGGCACCGCCCTTGCCTGGGGTCGCTGCTCCGGGGCGCTCGCCGCCTGCCTCACCGTCGAGCTCGGTGGCCTGGCCCGCCGACTCGAGGAGGACGCAGACCGTTGGCACGCACGGGCCCGGCTCGGGCTCCGGGGACACCGGTGCTGGACCACGGACGGCGTCCTCGACGTCCACCAGCACTGCGCCACGGTCGGTTGCCGCGGTTCGCACCGGCCCCTGCAGCTGACGCTCGACTGCCTCGGCCGGTTGGCCGCCGCCGCCCTCGACCTGGCCGGTGCCGACCCGGCCCCGGCGACCGACCTGTTCCCCGACCGTGACGAGCTGGTGGTGCTCGACCCGGACCGCAACGCCGGCGTGTGGAGCTACCGGAGCCACGACCTCGCCTTCGCGCTCCCGCTGCTCGGTTCGATGGTGAGCGCCTCCCTGCCGGCACCGCACCAGCCGGGTCTGTTCGAGGTTCCCGCCGACGCCGACCTCCCCACGGCGGTGCCCGTCGTCTTCGCCGGTGGCGCAAGCCACACCGCAGGCCAGCTCCCGGCCGCGATCGAGAAGCGTCCCGCCGGGCTCTGGCTCCGCTACGAGGGCTTGGCCCGCTCGGGTGCGGCCGAGGCCGACGGGGGCGGCGCCACGATGCTCGCCGGGTGGCGGGAGGCCACCTATGAGGTCCGAGGTCGGACGCTGCACGTCGACGAGGTGCTCCACCTCGACGAGGTGCCGCAGGCGGCCGCCCTCCACGTCGCCGAGACGACCGATCGCCCCCTCGAGGTGTCGTTCGCAGTCGAGGGCGGTCACGCCGCGACCGTCGTCGACACCGCCGGGATGGAGGAGCACCGGAGCTCCCGGGCCGAGCTCCCGGTCCTGCACCAGGTCGACCTCGACCCTGCGACCGATCTTCGCTTCTCGTGGTCGGTGACACCGAAGCTGCGCGTCCTCACCAACGCCCGCAGCCACCACTACCACCGGAGCCTCTACGACCCCCTCGCCGGTCGGGTCGTCGAGGGCCAGCTGTCGTTGCGCCGGGGGACGCCGCCTCTCCGCCGGTGGGACCTGTTCCACCTCCACTGGCCCGAGGGCATGTTCGGCACCGACCTGGCCAAGCACCGCGCCCTCATCGCCGACCTCGAGGCGGACGACCTGCGCGTCGTGTGGACCCAGCACAACCTCGTCCCCCACGATCGCGACCCCCGCCACGAGGAGGCCTACGGGGCGTGGGCGGCTTCGGCCTCGGGGGTGATCCACCACAGCGCCTGGGGGATGGCGCGCGTGCGCGAGCGCTACGACTTCCGCCTTGATGCGGTGCACCGGGTCATCCCCCACGGCCACTTCGGCAACCGCATGGTGGCGGCCGACCGTCGTGAGGTCGAGGAGGAGCTCGGCCTCACGCCCGGGAAGCGGCGACTCGGGATCATCGGCGCGCCACGACCGGAGAAGGACGTCGCCATGGCGATCGAGGCCTTCGCCGCCGCCGGGCGCGACGACCTCGAGCTGGTCGTGCTGTCGCTCGACGAAGGCGACCCGATCCCCGACATCCCCGGCGTCGTCGCCCGTCCCTACGAGCTCGTGGTGGCCGAGGTCTACAACCGGCGTCTGTGCGCCATCGACGTGCTCGTGCTCCCGTTCCGTCCCGGTGACATGCTCACCACCGGCACGGTGGGCGACGCGGTCGGGCTTGGCATCCCGTCGATCGCCTCCGACTGGGGCTACCTCACCGAGGTGCTGGGCGACGCCGCCATCGTCTACGGACAGGGCCTGGAGGCCTTGGCCACGTGCATCGCCGAGCTCGACGAGGGCCAGCTCGAACGAGCCGGCGCCGCGGCACGGGCCCTGCAGCCCGCCTACGACTGGGCCACGGTGGCGGCCCAGACCCACGAGCTGTTCGAGGCGGTCGGCACCTCGAGGCTGTGAGGCGTGCCGTCCACCTCACCCCCAGCCCCGCGTCGCTCCCGAGGGAGCAGGTGGGCTACAGCTGCAGGCTGGTGACGTTGGTGAGCTCCTCGATGCCGAGCGACCCCAGCTCCCGGCCGTAGCCGCTCTGGCCGTAGCCGCCGAAGGGAGCGGTCGGGTTGAAGGCACCGCCGTTGACGCCCACCTGGCCCGTCCGCATGCGCCTGGCGAAGGTGACCGCACGGTCCTGGTCGGAGGCCCACACTGCACCGGACAAGCCATAGGCCGTGCCGTTGGCGATGGCCAGCGCCTCCTCGTCGCCACCGTCGTAGGGCACCACCACCAGCACCGGCCCGAAGACCTCCTCCTGCTCGATGGTCGAGCCGGCCTCGGCCACCAGGACGGTGGGCGTGACGAAGAAGCCGGTGGGCAGGTGCTCGGGCTGCTCTGCGCCGCCGGTGACGAGCTTGGCCCCGTCGTCCACCGCTGCTCGGATGAAGGCGCGCACCCGCTCCTGCTGGACCTTGCTCACGAGGGGGCCCTGCTGGGTGTCGGGTGACAGCGGGTCGCCCATGGGGGCGAACTGCGTGAACAGCTCGAGCAGCTCCTCGACCTCAGCCAGCCGCGACCGGGGGACCACGAGACGGGTCAGCGCGCTGCAGGTCTGACCGGAGTTGATGAGGCACCCGGTGAGCGAGCCGGAGACGGCGTTGCCGAGCTCGTCGGCGGACAGGTCGTCGAGCAGCACCGAGGCGCTCTTGCCGCCGAGCTCGAGGGAGGTGCGCTTGGGTGCGGCGGCTGCGAGCTCGGCCACCCGGCGGCCGGCACGGGTGGAGCCGGTGAACGACACCATGTCGACCAGCTCGTGCCGCACGATCGCCTCGCCGACGACCGGTCCCGTGCCCGGCACCAGGTTGAAGACGCCGGCGGGCAGACCTGCGTCGTGGATGACCTCGGCCAGCAGGTAGGCCACGCCCGGCACCAGCTCGGAGGGCTTGAGGACCACGGTGCAGCCGGCGGCGAGGGCCGGGGCCACCTTGGCGGCGATCTGGTGCAGCGGGTAGTTCCACGGCGTGATGGCGCCGACGACGCCGACCGGTTGGCGCACCAGCGTCGAGTTGCCCGTCCGCCGCTCCCACTCGACCTCGGAGACGACGTCCTCCATCGAGGCGAAGCTGATGACCGGCAGGCCGGCTTGCACCAGGACCGCGACCTGCCACGGCGCGCCCATCTCGGTCGAGGCCGCGAGGGCGACCTCCTTGGCCCGGGCCTTGAGCCCCTCGGCGATGGCGGTGCAGCCCTTCACACGGTCGGCGAGGGAGGTGGCGGACCAGCCGGGCAACGCCGCCGCAGCGGCTCGAGCGGCCTTGTCGACGTCCTCGACGGTGCCCTCGGGCACGTGCCCGATGACCTGCTCGGTGAAGGGGTTGGTCACCGGCAAGGTGCCGCTGCCGGTCGAGGGGATCCAGGACCCGCCGACGTAGATCGTGTCGCGTGAGTGCTCCATGGGGGCGGTCTCCTTAGGCCGCTGGAGCGGCGTCGAGGGCTTTGTCGGCGGCCGGCTTGTCGGCCGCTGGTGCCTCGTCGGTCTGGCCGCTGATCTGCTCGGCGGTCCGGTGGGCGAGGGCCATGCAGGTGAGCATCGGGTTGGCGCCCGACGGGGTCGGGAAGGCGGCGGTGTCGCCGATCCAGACGCCGTCCACGTCGTGCAGCTCGCCGTTCGGCTTCGCCACCGAGGTCGCCGGGTCGGCGCCCATGCGGGCCGAGCCCATCTGGTGGGCGCTGCCCATGAGCAACCCGCCGGCGCCGATGTGGATCTGGTCGAGCTCGTCGACCCAGGCGTCGACGTCCTGGCCTCGCACCCACACCCGGGGCGTGAAGCCGAACCACATCTCCTCCGCGCCGGCAGCCTCGTGCAGCTTGGCCATGACCCGCAGGCCCTTGCGGAAGCTGGCGATGTCACGCTCGTCGGTGAGGTCGTAGGTGTGCACCGCCTCGCCCTCCTCGTCGATGGTCACCTGACCACCAACGTGGTCGCGGATGATGAACAGGAAGTCCGACATCCGGCCGAGCTTGCTCATCGCCTCCTTTGCCTGACGGCCGTCCCGGCGGGAGAGCTGGAAGGCGAAGACCCCGGTGTAGTACTGCGAGCCCTCCACCAGCAGGCCGTAGCCGTCGCCGAGATCGCGGAACTCGTCCATGACGGCGGCCTGCGGCGGTCCCCACCAGGCGTCCTGCGCCTCCGGGTAGACGCCGAAGATCCCGGTGCTCGGGTGCAGGTAGAGGTGGTGCCCGACGGCCGGGCCGCCGATGCCCGAGCGGAGCAGCAGCGCAGGGGTCTCGAGGGCACCGCAGGCGACGACGACGTGGGGCGCGCGCACCTCCACCGAGCGGGACAGCCCGGTCACGGGGTCGGTGTAGGTGGCGGTGACGCCAGTGGCCCGACCGTCCCCGACGCAGACCTGGTCGGCCCGCGTGTCGGCGAGGATCTGCGCACCGTTGTCGAAGGCGTCACGCAGGTAGGTGTTGAGGGTGCCGTTCTTGCTGCCGCTCGGGTCGCCGAACTGGGTGTAGCCGGCGGCCACCGGGTCGTAGGTCTCCCTGTCCACGTTGCGGACTGCGGTGTGGATCGACCAACCGAGCTTCGATGCGCCCTCGGCCATGCGCTGGTGCGGGCCGTTGTGGTCCGAGCACTCGTCCGTTGCGCCCATGCGGGCGAGGACGGCCTCGAGGTGCCGGTCGAACTCCGGCGTGTCGACGTCGGTCAGCCCGTGCTCGGTCGCCCACTCCCGTCGGACCTCGGCGCTCGGCTTGACGCAGTTGTGCCAGTTGATCGTCGTGCCGCCCCCGAGGGTGGCACCGGCCAGCAGGCCGATGTTGCCGTCGGCGGAGACCGACAGGCCGTTCCTGTACATCATCGTCGTGCTGGCCTCGATCTCGAGCTGGCGGTAGTCGCGCTCGCTGGTGGCGCCGCCGGCCTCGAGGACCACGACGTGCTTGCCCTGCGTGGCGAGGACGCCGGCGATCGTCCCGCCGCCCGCCCCGGAACCGACGACGACCACGTCGGCCTGGAGGACCTCCCCGTCGGCCGGCACGTGCGTCGTGATGTAGGGCGCGTCGGTGGGAGGCGCGATCACCGGGCCGGGGTAGCCGTACTGCGCCCAGAACGGGTTGCGGCCGTCCTCGTCGACGAGGGAGTGGGCGAACATGCAGGCGCCGCCGCGCAGGGTCATCAGGGCCACCTCGGCCTCGGGGGCGAGCGCCATCGCCGTGCCGATCATCCCCTCGCGCGCCGCACGACCCTGGTGCTGGAAGCCGAGGAGCGCCAGACCGTCGAGGAGCTGCGCGATCCCCTCGCGGTCGGCGTCGGGCAACATCGCCAGGAACTCCGCCAGCGCGTCGTCGGCGCCGACGGCGGAACCGGGCGTGGCCCAGAAGCCGTGGGGGTCATCGTCGACCGCCATCACCGGCACGGCGGTGTCGACGAAGGCGCGCAGGACGGCGCGCTGGACGGGGGTGAGCTCGGCCACGACGGTGCCTCCGGTCTCGGGGTTCGTGTGACGAACGTCGCACGTGCGGAGCCACCTCGGCAAGGTGGCGCCCGTCGCAGCGGCGATCGGGGGGGCCGGGGGCCACCTGAGGTCCCGGTCCTCGTGGGCAGGAGGCGTCGGCCCCACGGTCGAGGTGCGCCGTCCAGGTCGGTGCGACCGGACGAGCCTCGGCCTCAGCGGCCCCCGCCCCCGCCCGCCAGCAGCCAGGACCGCCTCCACGCTGCAGCAGCGCGTGCGCACGTGGGCTCGTCCACCACCCCGGCCTCACCCCCGGCAGCGGCCACCGCCGCGTCGCCGATGACGGAGGCGGCGGCGCGCGCCACGTCCGGCTCGACGGCGGGAGGCGCCAGGCCGGCCACCACCGCCGCCTCGGCGCCCCCACACCCGGCCACCGCGGCGAGGGCTCGGACCTGCACGGCGGCCATGGCTTCGGCCTCCGGACGCGTCGCCGCTGACTCGGCCAGCGCCGCCCACACCGCCTGCGGCTGCACCTGCGCTGCATCGAGCACGGCACCGGCGCTGCGGCTGCGCGCCCTGAGGGTGGCGAGGGCGGCGACCGGCCGGAGGGTGACGTCGAGCAGTGCGATGCCGGCTGCTGCGGCCGCGTCGTCGACGAGGTCTCTCGTCACCCAGGTCGCATAGGCAGCTGCGAGCACCGTTGCGCAGGCCGACTCCATGGCGAACACGAGCCCGGGGTCGTCCTGCCCGAAGACGGCAGCCAGGGTGGCTGCGTCTTCGATGGCGGCAGCCATGCAGGCGTCGACTGCGGCGTCACGGTCCACGCCGGCGGCCACCTCACCGGCGGCCGCCAGCGCGGCCTGGAGCCGCCCCGCCGCCGGGACGGACCGCTCGAGGAGCGTCCCCGCTGCTCCGGTGCCGAGGCCGGTGGCGCCGGCCCGCACTGCGTCGACCACCGCCTGCCACGGCCCGAAGCGCTGCGCCGGGTCGACGTCCACCGTCGTCGAGATCACCACGCCGACGAGCTCCCGGCGGAGCCCGGCGAGGGCGTTGGCCAGGTCCACGAGGGCGTCGTCGTGGATCGGCTCGGGCATCAACGTGCTCGCTCGGTCGGCTGCGGGCTCGACAGCAGGGCCACCCTCCCAGCATCACACGGGCGACCTGGCGTCGCCGACCCCTCGACCCACGGCTCGGCCCCGGTGCCGTCGGGGCCTCCCGGTGGCCCACGGTGCCTCAGTACCGTGGTGCAGTGCCTGCGCTGGGAGCAGAGGGCGTGGACGCCACGTTCGTCCCGGGGGAGGTCGGTCGCGAGGGGGCGCTCGCGCTGTGGGGTCCGCCGGTCGACATCTCGGCCGGGAGCAGGATCGAGCTCGTCATCCTCGGTGACGACGGGGTGCGCCCCCGCCGCACCGACGTCGAGCTGGTGCCGATCGCCAGGTGCCTCGACGTGCTGGCGGCACTGCCGGCCGCCGCCGACGTCAGGCCGTCGGTGCGGGCGTGGTCGGTGGCGACCAACGTGGCTCTCGACCTCGTGGCCCGGGGTCGGCTGCTCCCGTCCACCAGCGCCACCGGCGTCGACACCTGGCGGGTCGGCCCGCTCGACCCCGCCGACCGCATCCGCCTCGCCGAGCTGGCCGAGGCGCTCCCCGCCGCGGCCCACGCCCTCGCCGAGTCCCAGGACGGCGAGCCGAGGGTGCTGGCCCCGGCGGCTGCGGTGGCAGCGTTCGTCGACGCCGTCGCCGACGCACTCGTGCGCACTGCGGCCGCCCCACTCGCCGCCGGCCACGAGCCCTTCGCCTCGATGGCGCGCCACGACGTCACCGCCGTGGGCGGTTGGCTGAGGTCGACCACCGGTTCGAGCGGGTCGGCCAGCGCCGGGCTGCGCCTCGACCTGCCCGACGAGCAGGGGGCGCCGGTCCGCTGCGTGCTCGAGGTGAGGAGCACGCTCGACCCGGGCCTCGTGATCAGTGCCGGGGACCTGTGGTCGGCGCCTGCCTCCGTCCTCGCTCGCTTCGGTGCCGATGTCGACACGTCGCTGCTCGTCACCCTGCGCCGGGCGGCACGGGCCTGGCCTCCCGTCGGCCGCCTCCTGGCCGAGGCCAGACCCGACCAGCTCGAGCTCGACGACGCCGAGGCCGAGGAGCTCTTCGGACCCGTGGCCGACGACCTGGCCGCCGCCGGCCTGCCCGTCCTCTGGCCAGCAGAGGTCCTCCGGCCGCTCGCGCTGCGTTCGGTGGTGACCACCCCGCATCCGGAGGCCGTCACGAGCGGCGGCCTCGACCTCGCCACCGTGGCCGAGCTCCGGTGGAAGGCGAGCATCGACGGTGCGGAGCTGACCGACGAGGAGCTCGCCGCCCTCACCGAGGCCAAGCGGCCGATGGTCCGGATGCGAGGACGCTGGGTCCGGGCCGATCCGGAGCAGCTGCGGCGCCTGGCCGAACGGCGGGCGATCCGCACCGGTGACGTGCTGGCGGCTGCGCTCTCGGGGTCGTTGACCCTCGACGGCGAGGCCGTCGAGGCCGAGATCGAGGGTCCGCTCCTCGCGCTCGCCGACCGCCTGCGGGCCTTCGCCGACGGTGGACGGCGCGACGCCCCGCCGCCTCCGGGGCTCGACGCCGAGCTGCGGGCCTACCAGCGGCGGGGGCTGGCCTGGTTGATCGAGATGGCCGGTCTCGGCCTCGGCGGCGTGCTGGCCGACGACATGGGCCTGGGCAAGACCATCCAGGTCCTCGCCCTCCACCTTGCGCGACGCGGCAGCGGCCCGACGCTCATCGTCTGCCCCACCACCCTGCTCGGGAACTGGCAGCGCGAGGCGGCGCGCTTCACCCCCGACGTGCCGGTGCGACGCCACCACGGGACGGCCCGATCCCTCGACGACGTCGCCTCCGACGAGCTCGTGGTCACGACCTACGGCGTCGTCCGCCGCGATGCCGCCACCCTGGCTGCGGTCCCCTGGGGACTGGTCGTGGCCGACGAGGCCCAGGCCGTGAAGAACCCGTACTCCCGCACCGCCCGCTCCCTGCGCACCATCGGCTCGTCCGCCCGGATCGCCCTCACCGGCACGCCGGTCGAGAACCGCCTCTCGGACCTGTGGGCGCTGCTCGACTGGACCACCCCCGGCCTGCTCGGACCGCTCGAGGCGTTCCAGCGGACGGTGGCGGTGCCCGTCGAACGGGAGCGGGACCATGACGCGACGACGCGGCTGGCGGCCACCGTGCGACCCTTCCTCCTGCGCCGCCGCAAGTCGGACCCCGACATCGTCCCCGACCTCCCGCCGAAGACGGAGACCGACCGCTTCGTGGGGCTCACCACCGAGCAGTCGACCCTCTACCGGGCGGTGGTGGCCGAGCTCCTCGACGACGTGGCCGGGGCCGAGGGGATCGACCGCCGGGGACTCGTCCTCAAGCTCCTCACCGCCCTCAAGCAGATCTGCAACCACCCGGCGCAGTACCTGGGTCAGGACGGACCGCTCGTCGGGCGGTCGGGGAAGCTCGACGCCGTCAGCGACCTGCTGCAGGTCATCACCGACGAGGGGGACTCCGTCCTCGTCTTCACGCAGTACGTCGCCATGGGCCGGCTCCTCACGGCCCACCTCGACCACCTGGGCATCGAGTCGGCGTTCCTGCACGGGTCCACGCCTGTGCGGCGCAGGGAGGAGATGGTCGACGCCCTCCAGGCCGGCCACCCCAAGGTCCTCCTCCTGTCGCTCAAGGCGGGCGGGACCGGGTTGAACCTGACCCGTGCCACCCATGTCGTCCACTACGACCGCTGGTGGAACCCCGCGGTCGAGGACCAGGCCAGCGACCGTGTCTGGCGCATCGGCCAGGACCGGCCGGTGCAGGTCCACCGCCTCGTGTGCGAGGGGACGCTCGAGGAGCGCATCGCCGTGCTGCTGCAGACGAAGCGAGCTCTGGCCGACGCAGTGGTCGGTGGGGGCGAGGCGTGGGTGTCGGAGCTGTCGGACGACGAGCTGGCCGACCTGGTAGCACTCGGCGCACCCGGTGGCTGAGCGCCGCACCTTCGGTGCCACCTGGTGGGGCAGGGCGTGGCTCGACGCGCTCGAGGGCCGGGCCGTGCACGACCCGAACCGCCTGTCACGAGGCCGCACCTACGCCCGCAAGGGCAACGCGTCGGCGCTGGCGGTCGGTCCGGGCAGGGTCCACGCCCTCGTCCACGGGTCCCGCCCCGAGCCCTACGACGTGCTGCTCGAGGTGCGGCCCTTCCGGGACGACGAGTGGGAGTGCGTGCTCGACGCCGTCGTGGCCAAGGCCGGCCACGCAGCGGCCCTGCTCGACGGAGAGCTCGAACCCGGAGTGGTCGCCGACGCCCGGGCCGTCGACGTCGAGCTCCTGCCCAGGTCGGGCGAGCTGCGCACCGCCTGCTCCTGCCCCGACTGGGCCGAGCCCTGCAAGCACGCCGCAGCCGTGTGCTACCTCATGGCCGACGCCCTCGACGACGACCCCTTCGTGCTCCTGCAGCTGCGGGGCATGGGGCGCGACGAGGTGCTGGCCGCGGTGCGGGCCCGCCGGGCCGCCGCCGCCCCCCCGGCGCAGGGCGACGGCGGCGGCCCACGCGCCCTCGAGGTCGGCGTCCTCGCCACGGAGGCGTGGGCGCGGGTGCCGGGGCCGCTCCCGTCCCTGCCGCCACCGGCTCGGAACGGGTCGGGTCGACCAGCGCCCTGGCCGACCGACCCGCCCCGGGAGGCGCCCTTCGACGCGCTCGGCCTGCGTCGCCTGGCCGCCGACGCCGCCCGCCGGGCCTGGGAGGTCCGCACGGGCACGGGGACCTCGTGCCTCGAGCTGGACACCGCCGCCGACCTGGCCCGGCGGGCGCTGGCCGCCACGGCCACCGAGCGGCGGGACCTGGCGGCCCGGGGAGGGCTGACCGACGCCGTCCTCGAGCTGCAGGCGGCGGCGTGGCGCCTGGCCGGGGCGGCCGGCCTCCGTGTCCTCGACGAGCCGGCGTGGCACGCACCGGTGACGGAGATGGCCGACGCACGGGACCGCCTGGTGGCCGCCGGGGTGCCGCACCGCAGCGTCCGGGTGCGGGCCAACCGGGTCACCGTCGGTGGCGAGCAGCAGCTCCGCCGGAGCCGCGACGGGCGGTGGTACCGGTTCCTCAAGCGGTCGGGTCGTTGGACGATGGCCTCTCCCGGCGTGGAGGACGTCGACGAGCTCATCGACCTCCCCCTCGACGACGCCGCCTGGTGACGGCCGGCGGGCGGCAGCTCAGGTCAGGCGGGCGATCTCCTTCAGGACGCGCTGCTCGCTGACCGGTCGGGGTGTGCCGAGCGACTGGGCGAAGACGCTGACCCGCAGCTCCTCGAGCAGCCAGCGGACCGCCGCCACCTCCGGCTCCGACCGGCGGTGCCTGATCCGGTCGAACGTCGCCTCCACCCGCTGCACCCGCTGCATCGAGGCCCGGTCCCGGTACGGGTCCTGGGCCAGCTTTTCTAGCCGGCGGTCGATCGCCTGGAGGTAGCGGGGGAGGTGAGCGAGCTGCGCCGACCCCGTGGCGGTCACGAAGCCGGCGTGGACGAGTCGGGACACCTGCACGTGGATGTCGGTGAGGGCGGGCTGGACGGCGGGTGAGGTGTGGGCGTCGAGACGGCGCTCGACCGCCCTCATCTGGCTGATGACCCGACCGGCCAGCGCGGCGGTGGACCGGGTGGTGTCCACCAGCTCGTCCCGCACCGCGTCGCAGAGGAGCCCGAAGGCGGCCTCGTCCCAGACGGGCCCTCCGACGCGGGCTAGGACGTCGTCGAGGGCGCAGGTGACGCAGTCGTCGAGCACCTCCGCCGCTGTGGCGTACGGGGCCTGGGCGAGCGCGAGCTTCGTGTCGTTCTTGAGGAGGCGCTGGAGGGCGGGCACGGGCGAGCCGATGGTCAGCAGCACGAGCCGGCGGGTGCCGCCCCACATGGCCAGGCGCTGCTCGCCCACGGTGGCGAACGTGCGGACGGCGACGCTGTCACCCTCGTCGACCAGCGCCGGGTGGGCGGTGACGGTGTGCCCCCCCGTCTCCGCCGAGACGGTGCGGGAGAGGTCCCCGACCGTCCACGACGTGAGGCCTGCTTCCTCGATCGACCGGGTCGCGCCTGTCACGGCGGCCCGGAGCTTGCCCCGCAGGTGTGACCTCAGGGCAGGCAGGTCCTTGCTCCACGCCAGCGGGGTGCCCCGCTCGCTGACGATGCGGAAGCTGGTGCGCAGGTGGTCGGGCACGCGGGCGAGATCCCAGTCCGAAGCGGTGATCCGCTCACCCGTCCGTCGCGCCATGTACCTGGCGAGCGCCTCGTCGAGCGGGCCGTCCTGGGGGCCGACCGCGCGGAGGAAGGCGCGGGCGTGGTCGCCGGCGGCGCCGATCTGGCGGCGGAGGGACTTCGGGAGGGTGCGGATGAGGGCCGTCACCAGCTCTTCCCGCAACCCCGGCACCTGCCAGGCGAAGCCCGCCGGATCGACGTCGTCCATCCGGGGGAGGGGGATGTCGACGGTGACGCCGTCGAGGTCCGACGTCGGGTCGAACTCGTAGCTCAGCGGGAGCACGAGGTCGCCGTGGTGCCACACGTCGGGGTATGACGCCAGGCTGACCCCGCCCGCGCCAGGGTCGACGACGTCCTCCGCGGTGAAGGTGAGGAGGTCGGGTCGACGGCGCCGCTCGTCCTTCCACCACCGGTCGAAGTGGCGGGTGGACGTGACGTCGGGCCCGACCCTCCGGTCGTAGAAGTCGAAGAGGGCCTCGCCGCTCACGAGGATGTCGCGGCGCCGGGCCCGGTCCTCGAGGGCACGGACCTCCTCGACCAGCTTGCGGTTCGCCTCGACGAAGGCGTGGTGGGTGACCCAGGAGCCTTCCACGAGCGCGTGGTGGAGGAACATGTCGCGGGCGTCGTCGGGGGAGACGCCGGCGTAGGGGATCCTGCGCGCGGTCACGAGGGGGAGGCCGTACAGGGTCACCCGCTCGTCGACCATCCCTGCGCCTCGACGCTCGTCCCACCGCGGCTCCCCGTAGCTGCGCTTCACCAGGTGGGCCCCGAGCTGCTCGGCCCACGACGGCTGGATGCGGGCCGCCACCCGGCCCCAGAGCCGGTTCGTCTCCACGAGCTCGGCCACCATCACCCACTGCGAGGGCTTCTTGAACAGCACGGAGCCGGGGGCGATGGCGAAGCGGGCGTTGCGGGGGCCGAGCAGCTCCTGGCGCTCACCGTCCTTGACCCCGATGTGGGAGAGCAGGCCGGCCAGCAGCGACCGGTGGATCTGGTCGGGCTGGCCCGGTTCGTCGTTGGGCGTGATCTTCAGGGTGCGCATCACCTGGCGGAGCTGGCCCTGGATGTCCTGCCACTCCCGCACCCGCAGGTAGCTCAGGTGCTCCTGCTTGCACATCCGGCGGAACCCGCTCGACGTGCGCGCCTCCTGCTCGGCCCGGATGTGGCGCCACAGGTTGAGGTACGAGAGGAAGTCGGAGGTCGGGTCGACGAAGCGGGCGTGCAGCTCGGCCGCCGCCTGCTCCTTGCCGGTCGGTCGCTCCCGCGGGTCCTGGATCGAGAGGGCGGCGGCGATGACCACCACCTCGGCCACGCAGCCGTTGCGGTCGGCCTCGAGCACCATCCGGGCCAGGCGGGGGTCGAGCGGCAGCTGCGCCAACCGTCGGCCGGCGGGGGTGAGGCGCCGGTCGTCCCCACCCCGTCCGGGCTCGAGGGCGCCGAGCTCCTCGAGCAGGGTCACTCCGTCGTTGATGCTGCGGGCGTCGGGCGGCTCGACGAAGGGGAAGCGGGCGACGTCGCCGAGACCGATCGCCGTCATCTGCAGGATGACCGAGGCGAGGTTGGTCCGCAGCACCTCGGGCTCGGTGAACGCAGCGCGCGCGTCGTAGTCGTCCTCGGTGTAGAGCCGGATGCACACCCCGGGGGCGACCCGACCGCACCGGCCGGCGCGCTGGTCGGCCGACGCCCGCGAGACCGCCTCGATCGGCAGTCGCTGCACCTTGGTGCGCCGGTTGTAGCGGGAGATGCGGGCGGTCCCGGGGTCGACGACGTAGCGGATGCCGGGGACCGTGAGGGAGGTCTCGGCCACGTTGGTGGCGAGCACGATGCGCCGCCCGGGGTGCGGCTTGAACACCTTGTGCTGGTCGGTCGCGCTCAGGCGGGCATACAGCGGCAGCACCTCGGTGCCGGGTAGCTGGAGCTTGGTGATGGCGTCGGCGGTGTCGCGGATCTCCCGCTCGCCGCTGAGGAACACCAGCACGTCGCCCGGCCCCTCGTGGCGCAGCTCTTCGACGGCGTCGCTGATGGCCTGGATCTGGTCCCGGTCGTCCTCCGGGTCCTCACCCACGGGCCGGTAGCGGACGTCGACCGGGTAGCTGCGACCCGTGACCTCGATGACCGGCGCACCGCCGAAGTGGGCGGCGAAGCGCTCGGTGTCGATGGTGGCGCTGGTCACCACGACCTTGAGGTCGGGCCTGCGGGCCAGCAGCTGCTTGAGGTAGCCGAGGATGAAGTCGATGTTCAGGCTGCGCTCGTGGGCCTCGTCCACGATGATCGTGTCGTAGCGGCTCAGCAGCCGGTCCCGTTGCATCTCGGCCAGGAGGATCCCGTCGGTCATCACCTTGATGAGCGACCGGTCGCCGACCCGGTCGGTGAAGCGGACGGTGTAGCCCACGACGTCACCCACCTCGCTGCGCAGCTCCTCCGCCACCCGCTCGGCGATCGTGCGCGCTGCCAGCCGCCGGGGCTGGGTGTGGCCGATCAGCCCCCTGACGCCCTGGCCCGCCTCCAGGCAGATCTTCGGGAGCTGGGTGCTCTTCCCCGAACCCGTCTCCCCGGCCACGATCACGACCTGGTTGTCGCGGATGGCGGCCACGAGCTCGTCCCTGCGCTCCGAGACGGGGAGGCCCTCCGGGTAGGTCGGGACCGCGACGCGGGCCCGGCGCTGACCGATCCGCTCTTCTGCCACCTCGACCGCCGCCAACACGGCGCGCGCCGAGGCCTCGTCCCCGTCCCTCCGGGCACGATCGAGGCGCCGGCGCAGATCCTGCTCGTCCCGGGTGGTGAGGGCGGGGAGGCGGGCTGCGACGTCAGCGAGGAGCGATTGAGCGGTCTCCACCGCCGACAAGCATGGCGGTCCGCCCCCTGAAGCGTCGGAGTAGTTCCTGGGTAGCCCTGCCGCCATGGCGAGGGAACCAGGCGACGTGCGGGTGGGCTGCTCGGGGTGGAGCTACGACGACTGGCGGGGGATCGTCTACCCCGACGGCCTGCCCAGGCGCCGGTGGTTCGAGCACTACGCACGCTGTTCGACACCGTCGAGATCAACAACACCTTCTACCGCCTGCCCCCGCCGTCGACCACGGAGGCGTGGGCGGCGCAGGCCCCGCCGGGTTTCACCTACGCCCTCAAGGTCGGCCAGTTCGGGTCGCACCGCATGAAGCTGAAGGACGCGGCGTCGTGGCTGCCGAACCACCTCGACCGGGTCGAGCGCCTCGGTGCGTCCCTCGGCCCGAACCTCGTGCAGCTGCCGCCCCGGTGGAAGCGCAACCCCGAGCGGCTCGACGAGCTCCTCACGGTGGCGCCCACCTCCATACGCTGGGCGGTCGAGGCGAGGGATGCGTCATGGTTGCACGACGACGTGTACGAGGTGCTGCGCCGCCATGGGGCAGCGCTGTGCATCCACGACCTGTTGCCCGACCACCCGTGGGAGCTCACCGCTGACTGGACCTACGTCCGCTTCCACGGCCCCGACGCGCAACGGGTGAAGTACCTCGGCCTCTACGGGCCGGAACGGCTCGAGGGGGCGGCCGCCCGGATCGCCGCGTGGCGGGACGCCGGCGTCGACGTCTACGCCTGCTTCAACAACGACCACCACGGGCACGCGGTGACCGACGCCCGCCGGCTGGTCGACCGCCTGGACGCCTGACCCGAGGCTCGCCGCCCGGCATCACCCCGACGGCGTGGGGTGGGGGCCAGCATGGCGGCGTGGGATCGGTCGCCTCGGCGGAGCGGGGGCCGTGGGCGAGCGAGGGGCGAGACGCCGTCAGGGCGGTCTCGGGCGGCATCCTCTTCGGGATCCCGGTGCTCTACACCCAGGAGGTGTGGCTCGTGGGGGGCGCCACCCGGCCCCGGGGCGCCGCCATCGTGCTCGGGCTGAGCGCCGTGGTGGTCTTCGCCCTCAACCGGACCGGCGGCTTCCGGTCCACCAAGGACGTGCGGGCCGTCGACGCGTTCTGGGACACCGTCGAGGCGCTTGCCATCGGCGTCGTCGTGGTGGCGGTCGTGCTCGTCCTCCTGCGGGAGATCACCGGCGACACGCCGACCGGCGTCGGCCTCGGCAAGGTGCTGTACCAGGCGCTGCCGTTCTGCCTGGGGGTCGGCCTCGCCCGCCACTTCTTCCACGACGACTCGGCGGGGGGTGGCGGTGACACGTCCTCGGCGGACGGGGACGGCGGCACGATCACCTCGGATGGGGACGGGGGTGGCATGGGCCCGACGGTCACCGACCTCGGCGTCACCTTCCTCGGGGCCGTCTTCATCGCGCTGAACATCGCCCCGACGGAGGAGGTCTCGATCCTGAGCGCGGCGATGGGCCCGCGGTGGCTGCTCGCCCTCGTCCTTGCCTCGTTGGCCGTGTCGTACGGCATCGTCTTCGTCGCCGGGTTCAGCGGCGAGGAGCGCCGCCGGGCCCAGGGGGGTGTGCTCCAGCACCCGGTCGCCGAGACGATGTTCTGCTACCTCGTGGCCCTCGGCGCAGCCGCCCTCATGCTGCTGCTGTTCCGCAAGCTCGAGGGCCCGTGGGACCTCGCCCTCGGCAACGTCGTCGTCCTCGGCCTGCCGGCTGCGGTCGGGGGCGCCGCCGGCAGGTTGGCACTGTGAGCGGGGAGCAGGTGGACGACCACGCATCGGACGCGGACGCGCAGGACGCGAACGCGCAGGACGCGCACGCGCGGGACGAGCAGGCGCATGACCAGCACGCGCTGGACGCCGAGGAGCCAGGTGGGGGTCGGACAGCGGCCGAGTGGACGGCGCTCGCCATCTGCAGCGCCGTGCTCGTGGCCGTCGTCACCCTCCTCGTGTCGGAGCTCCTCGGCCCGTCGGCATCTGCGCTGCCCGTCGCCCGGGTGGCGACCGTGCGGCGCGAGGGTCCGATCTCGCTGGTCGAGGTCGACGTGCGCAACGCCGGTGACGAGACGGCGGCGGACGTGCAGGTCGGTGCATCGCTCACGATCGGCGAGGACGTCGAGGAGGCCGACGTCGTCGTCCCCTTCCTCGGGGGCGGCGAGTCCGAGGAGGTCGTGTTCACCTTCACGGGCGACCCTGCCGACGGGGAGCTCGAAGTGGACGTGACCGGCTTCGTCGTCCCCTGAGGGGCGACCTGGGGTAGAGGAGGGCCATGGCGAAGCCAGGGAAGCCGAAGCTCGTGAAGGAGGACCTGCCCGGCACGCTGCAGCGCTCGCCGGCCAAGGCCCAGCGCACCTACGCCGAGACGTTGGCATCCGCCGAGGAGACGTACGGCAAGGGGGAGCGGGCCAGTCGCACGGCGCTGGCGTCGCTGAAGCACTCGTTCGAGAAGGTCGGCGACCACTGGGAGCCCAAGGCCGAGAAGGGCCCCTCCGACCCCGGCGCGGCGAGGCCGGGCCCGAGCGGTGAGCACGCCGGAGGGGTCGATGTCGTTGGCCACTCGAAGGCCCAGCTCGACGAGCGGGCGGCCAGGCTCGGGGTGAGGGGACGGTCCGGGATGACCAAGCTCGAGCTGGGACAGGCCATCGCAGGCAAGCAGGACTAGGGACGCACGCCGGGCGCACCAGGGCTCGGGCCGACGAGCACGACGGGGGCGATCGCCGGTGCCCACGCACCCGCCGGGCGCACCACGGTCACGGACCCCACCTCGGTCGGGGAGGTGCCGAACCGGTACCACCGACGGCGCGCCTACGTTGCGCTGCGGCGGGCGACGGATGTCGCCTCGGGGAGGGGAGCTGCGTGTCTGACGGTGGCGGGGCGCTGCGGGGGAAGGCGGCGCTCCTGACGGGCGCGGGGAGCGGAATCGGGCTGGCGTGCGCCGCCGCCCTCGCCGCCGACGGTGCGGCGGTGACGATCATGGGGCGCAGCGACGACAAGCTGCGGGCGGGCCTCGAGCACATCGAGGCGGTGTCGACCGGTTCGCACGTGGGTCTCGTGGTCGGCGACGTCGGGGTGGAGGCGGACGTGGCGCGGGCCGTGTCCGAGGCGTCGGCGCCGCTCGGCGGGCTGCACCTGGCCGTGGCCAACGCCGGGACCGGCGGCCTGAGCCCGATCATCGCCACCCCCGTGGAGGAGTGGGACCGGATCCTGCGCACGAACCTCACCGGGACCTTCCTCACGTTCAAGCACGCAGGGGCGGCCCTGGCGCGGGCGGGCGGGGGGGCGATGGTCGCCATCTCGTCGATCGCCGGCATCGAGACCCACCGGTTCATGGGCCCGTACTGCACGTCCAAGGCCGCCATCGACATGCTCGTCCGCACCACCGCCGACGAGCTCGGCACCGCAGGCGTGCGGGTGAGCTCGGTGTGCCCGGGCCTAGTCGAGACCGACCTCGCATCGGGGCTGCTCGCCGACGAGGTGGTGGTCGCCGACTACCTCGACTGCATGCCGATCCGCAGGACGGGCACGGTCGGCGACATCGCCGCCGCCGTCCGCTTCCTGCTCGGGCCCGAGTCGACCTGGATCACCGGCGTGCACCTGAGCGTGGACGGTGGCCACCACCTGCGGCGGGGTCCTGACGTGGAGCGCTTCGCCCGGGTGCTCTACGGCGACGACCTGGCCGAGGGGCGCATGCCGGCGCCCTGAGGCGGCGCCGGGTCGCCCTGACAGGTGGGGCACCAGAAGAGGTTCCGCCCCGTCATCACCTGGGTCCGCACGGGCGTCCCGCACCGCCGGCAGGGCAGACCGGTCCGCCGGTAGACGTAGTGGGAGTCCTCCCGCCGCGGCCGTCCGGTGCGCCGGTCCCGGTCCTCCCGCTCGGTGGTCACGATGCGCCCCGAGCGGACCCCGGCCCGCAGCAGCGCACGGAGATCCGGCCAGAGGTCGGCCCAGCGCTCCGGCTCCAGCTCCCGACCCGGGAGGAACGGCGACAGCCCCGCTCGGTACAGCACCTCGGCCCGGTAGACGTTGCCGATGCCGGCCAGCACGGACTGGTCCATGAGCAGCTGGCCGAGTGCCACGCGGCTCCGGGTGATCCGGGCGAAGGCACGGGCAGGGTCGGCGTCCCGACGCAGCGGGTCGGGGCCGAGCCGGGTGAGGACGAGCTCGCGCTCCTCGGGCCCGATGACCTCGCAGGCGATCGGCCCCCGGAGGTCGAACCACGCCTCCCCGGTCGTCAGCCGCAGGCGCAGCGCGCCCCGGGGTGTCGGCGGTTCACCCCGGCCCACCGTCCACTTCCCGTACAGGCCGAGGTGGACGTGCAGCAGCACCCCGTCTGCGTACCAGTGGAAGAGGTGCTTGCCGTAGGCCTCGATGCGCGCGAGCACCAGCCCATCGAGGATGGAGGCACCTGCTGCGAAGCGCCCCTGGGGGCTGCTGGCGGACACCCGCCGACCGACGAGCAACGGGGCGTGGTCGCGGGCGATGCGATGAATGGTGTGCCCCTCAGGCACTCGGCCTCCTGTCCGTGCTGGCGGGTGTCGAGCTGGCCGGTGTCGAGCTGGCCGGTGTCGAGCTGGCGGGCGTCGTCCGGGCGGGCGTCGTCCGGGCGGGCGTCGAGCTGGCGGGCGTCGTCCGGGCGGGCGTCGACCTGGCCGGGGTCGTGCTGGCCGGTGCGGGCAGCACCCGCCGACCGGTCGGGTGCGGTCAGCCGGCCGCCCGCTTGCGGGGGTCGGGCGGGAAGGCGGCGGCGGCGATGCAGGCGGTCGACCACCGGTCGAGCGTCACCACCACGTCGTCCAGCTCAGGGCCGAGCGCCTCGACGACCGGTGCCATGGCGTGGTCCGTCCTGGCTTCGAGATCCGCCCGGAACGCACGCCCGGCGCCCGTGAGCCGATCGCCCTCCAGGAGGCCCCGGGCCGCGAGTCGCCGGGCGGCGGCGGCGATCTCGTCTCCCGTCCACCCGCGGGTGGCGCTGTAGGAGCCGAGGTCCAGGTCGAGCCAACGCTCGGTGAGGACGTTGACCTCCGCCGGATCGAGGCCGGCTGCGGCCCACACGGCCACGTGGGCGTCGCCACGCAGCTCCCGCAGGCGCTCGCAGGCGCACCACAACCGGCCGACCGGGTCGTCGGGCCAGGCCTGGTCGACGAGCCCGGCGAAGAGCGGCCGGCCTGCGGTGTGCACACCCTCGAGGGCGCGCCGGAGGGTGGAGGCGACGGCGTCAACCCGCGCCTCCCCGGCGAGGACCTCGGTGAGGCTCGCCGTCGTGGACGCCGTCCGCACGGCGAGCAGGGTGTCCCGGTCGCACGCCGCACGGCCCGCCTCGTAGGTGGCGGACACGAGCGCAGGAGCGAACGCCCCGAATGCGGCCACCACCACCCCGGGCGCCGGCTCCCCGAGGGCGGCTGCCCGCCCCCAGACGTAGGCACTCAGGAAGTCGAGGCCGTGGGCGGCGAGCGCCTCGTTCGTGGCACGGCACCACACCGGGTGCATGGCGAGGGGCTCGGCGGCGTCGCGCAGGCGCCGCGCCGGCGCTGCGTCGGTCACCGTGACCGGGAGTGCGGGAGGCGTCTCGGGCACGGTGAAGGTGGCGGCGATCACGTCGTCGTACTGCATGGCCCCATGGTGCCCCGACCGCCGGGTCCACCGGTGCTGGGGTCGCCGAGGTGGCTCGTGACGACGGCCCCGGGGAGTGCACCCCCCCTGCAGGATGCATGCCAGGGTTTGCCAAGTGCTTGCTAGGGTAAGCACTTGGCCTGTCGGCGCACGAGCGCTTGGCTTTCCCGTACGACTCCACCCCCGAGGAGCACCATGACTGAGACGAACGACAAGCCCGGAGGCGGCCTCTTGGGCAAGATCGTCGGCAAGGCGAAGGAGGTCGGCGGTGAGATCGTCGGCAACGACGACCTGGCCGCAGAGGGTCGGCTCGAGCAGGCCACGGTCGACGCCGCCGCCGAGGCGGAGCAGAAGGACCGGGCAGCCGAGGTCGCAGCCGAGCAGGCCGACGTCGAGGGCGCTCTCGAGCGGAACCAGGTCGAGGCCGAGCGGGTGCGCACCGAGCAGGCGCAGGATGTGCGCGACGCCAAGCTCGAGGCCGAGCAGGCCGCCGAGGAAGCCCGCCTCGAGCAGCAGCTCGACCACCGAGAGGCCGCTGTCGAACAGCAGGCTGCTCGCGAGAAGCAGGAGATCGCCCGAGCCGAGCTCGACGCGTTGAGCGAGCGCTCCGAGGCCGAGCAGCAGGTCGCCCGCATGGAGGCCGAGGCGACGGCCGCCCGCACCGCGGCCGAGGCCCTCGACGACGCCCAGGAAACCGCCGGCTGACGCCGGCCCACCGAGACGAAAGAGGAGACGCACATGTCGATCATCCAGGAGCTGCCGCGCAACGCGGTCACCACCTATCTCAAGCTCGCCCGCCTGCCGCTGACCGCGGCGGAGCGGGTCTTCAACCCCGACACCGACGGCGACACGTCGTGGGCGCCGGCGATCGCCTTCGAGGACTTCGAGGCCCGGGTCAAGGGCTTCGCAGCCACCGTGTTGAGCGATCAGGTGCTCCGGGAGGACGCCGACCTGCAGCGGGCGCGCGTGACCCAGCTGCGTCGAGCCGTCGAGCTCGAGGCCGAGGCCGAGGCCGCCCGCGCGCGCGCCGAGCAGGCGCTGGCCGAGCGTCGTTCCGAGGTTGCTGACGAGCGCGACGAAGCGAAGTCACGCGAGCAGGCCAACAAGGACCGCGTCGAGCGCGAGCGCCGTGAGGCGGAGCAGCGGGCGCAGGCCAAGGCCGCCGAGCAGGAGCGCAAGGTGCAGGAGCAGGCCGAGGCCGAGCGCGAGCGGGTGCAGCGCCAGGAGCGGGCGGCCGAGGCGAAGCGCCTCGACACCGAGCGCGAGGCGCTTGCCGAGAAGAAGGCGGCCCTCACGTCGAAGGACGAGGCAGTCCGCCTCGAGAAGGCGGCACAGGCCGCCAAGCAGCGCCGCAAGGGCTGACGCCGCCGGGGCACTGCCGCCCACGGCGGTCTGCCCATGGCTCCCGCCGGTGAGGCGGCAGCTGGAACGTCATGGTCCGGCCGGGCCCTCCCCGAGCGCAGCGAGCAGCTGCTCGACGGGGAGGGACCCGGCCGGCTCGCGTTCCCGGGCCATCCGGTTCGCTGTCCGCTGCAGCAGGGCGTTGACGGGGGTCTGGACCCCGTGCAGCCGGCCGAGCAGGACGATCTCGCCGTTGAGGTGGTCGGCTTCCACCGTCCCGAGCCCACGGGCCAGGCTCTGCCAGGACGAGCCGCCGCCCCTGCTCACGCCGGGGACCTCGGCGACGGAGACGAGGCCCCCTCGCCGGGCGGCATCCTCCTCCGTGGTGGCGCAGTCGATGCCAGCCGCCTCGTAGCAGGCGAGCGCCTCTCGCCGTGCCCGGGCACCGAGGTCACTGCTGCGCGCGGTCGGGCCGCACGCCGCCTCCAGGGCGTTGCCGAGGTTCATCAGGAGCTTGGCGTACTTCCTCCGCATGACCGCAGGATCAGGGCGGCTGCTGAAGCCGGACGCGTCGAGCGCAGTGGCCACCGCCTCGCTCACCTCATCGGTCCCCGAGGGAGCGACGCCGAGGTCGAGGATGCCCGAGAGGGGCGCGCCGTGGGAGACGACGACCCCGGGCTCGAGGAACGTTGCGGGGAGCATGACGCACATGGCGTGGACGGACGGGAAGCGCCGCAGGGCGAGGCGCTCGTTCTCGACGCCGTTCTGCGCGCACACCAGCGGTGTCTCCTGGGGGGCGACGGCGGCCAGCGCCGCCAGTGCCGGCTCGGTGTCCTGGGTCTTCATCGCCAGCACCACCACGTCGTCAGGGCCGAGATCGAGGGCCTGCGGGTGGTCCACGACCGGGATCCGCAGGACCTGATCGCCGTCGGGCGTCCGGAGCCTGAGCCCCTCGGAGGCAACGGTGGCGCCGTGGGCTCCGCGGGCGACGAGGACCACGTCGTGGCCGTGCTCGAACAGCCGGCCGCCGATGGTGCCGCCCACCGCCCCGGGCCCGTAGATCACGAATCGCATGCCGCAGCGTCGCACAGCGCCCGCCGCGGCGGGACCCGGCGGGGCGGCGGCTCCGTCGTGTGGCGGTGGACGTCAGGGTCGCCACCGCTCCCCCGCCCGGTACGCCACCGCTCCCTCCGGCGTGGCCCAGAGCGTGCAATCGGGTCGTCATGTGCCGGCGAGCCGCCGGTAACCTGACCGGCGGGTCAAGCGTCGGCGAGCTCTCGGGAGGGGACTGAGGTGACCGCAGCGGTGGCGACGAGCCTCGAGCAGGACGACGACGTACGCAGCAAGGCGACCCGGGACGGCTGGCGGCTGCTCGGCCGGAGCCTCCAGGCGGAGTGGCGCGGCATCGCCCTCGGCGTGGTGGTCGGCCTCGTGTGGACGGCGGCCAAGGTGGCGGTCCCCAAGCTCGTCCAGCTCGGCATCGGCGAGGGCATCGAAGAGCAGGTGCCCGGCGCCCTCGGCAAGTGGTCGCTCATCATCCTCGCGGCGGGCGTGGTCGCCGCCATCTTCACCGGGACCCGCAGGTACTTCGCCTTCCGCGTCTCCCGCTCGGTCGAGATGATGCTGCGCCACCGCCTCTTCGCCCACCTCCAACGGCTGCACTTCGCGTTCCACGACAAGGCGCAGACGGGCCAGCTGATGAGCCGTGCCAACACCGACCTCCAGCAGATCCAGTTCTTCGTCGTGATGATCCCGGTGACGTTCTCGAACCTCATCACGGTCATCGCCTCGACTGCGATCATGGTCTCGATCAACCCGACGCTGGCGCTGGTCGCCCTCGGCGCCCTGCCTCTGGTGAACGTGCTGGCCAAGGTGTTCTCGAGCAAGCTCCACCCTGCGGTGATGGGTCTCCAGCAGGAGCTGGCCGAGCTCTCCGACGTCGTCGAGGAGACCGTCTCCGGCATCCGGGTGGTGAAGGGACACGGGGCCGAGTCGATCCAGGCGGCACGCCTGCGGGCCGAGGCCGACGACGTGTTCGCCCGCTCCGTCCAGACGGCTCGCATCCGGGCCACCTACCTGCCGGCCATGGAGCTGCTGCCCAACCTCGGCCTCGTGATGGTGCTCGGCTTCGGCGGCTACCAGGTCCTGCGGGGCGACCTCACCATCGCCGAGCTCATCGCCTTCAACATCTACCTGGCACTGCTCATCTGGCCCCTCCGCTCGACCGGTCTCATCGTGTCGCTGGCCCAGCGGGCGGCGGCGTCGGCCGACCGGGTCCACGAGGTGCTGGCCACCGCGCCGGCGATCGCCGACCCCGCACATCCCCGGGTGCTGCCTCCCGGCGGGGGAGAGCTGCGCTTCGAGGGCGTCAGCTTCGCCTACCTCGACGGGGCACTCGTCCTCGACGGCCTCGACCTCGTGGTCCCGCCCGGCCAGTCGGTGGCCATCGTCGGCGCCACCGGCAGCGGCAAGAGCACCGTGGCCCGCCTCGTGCCCCGCTTCTACGACGTGCAGGACGGCGTCGTGCGGATCGACGGGGTCGACGTGCGGGACCTCAAGCTCACCGACCTGCGCAGGTCTGTCGGCATCGTCTTCGAGGAGACGTTCCTCTTCAGCTCGACCATCCGGTCGAACATCGCGTTCGCCGACCCCGATGCCAGCGACGAGGCGGTGCTGCGGGCGGCGCGCCTGTCCGGCGCCCACGACTTCGTGATCCAGCTGCCCGACGGCTACGACACCGTGATCGGCGAGCGTGGCTTCTCGCTGTCGGGAGGCCAGCGCCAGCGGATCGCCATCGCCCGCGCTGTCCTCGCCGACCCCCGCATCCTGATCCTCGACGACGCCACGTCGGCCGTCGACCCGACGAAGGAGCACGAGATCCGAGATGCCCTCGACGAGGTGATGCGGGGCAGGACCACGATCGTGATCGCCCACCGCCCGGCCACCATCGCCCTTGCCGACCGGGTGGTGCTGCTCGACGAGGGCCGCGTGGTGGCCGAGGGCACCCACGACGACCTGCTGGCCACGAGCGAGCGCTACCGGACCGTCCTCGCCTCGGCCGCCCGGGCCGGTGACACGAACGCCGCGCACGACGAGGTCGATGCCACCACCGAGGTGCGGGCCTGATGCGCGGCGGGGGTGGCGGCGGCGTCGGCATCAGCGAGGAGGACAAGCTCGACGCCGAGTCGGCCAAGCGGGTGCTCCGGAGGGCGTGGCGGATGCTGCGGCCCTACCGCAGGTCCGTGGTCGGCGGCGCCCTCCTCTCGGTGCTGTGGACGGCGACGATCGTCGCCGGGCCGTTCCTCGTCCGCTACGGCATCGACAAGGGCCTCCGCCACGACGACGAGGGCGCGCTGAACATCGCCATCGGCTGCTTCGTCGCCGTCACCCTCCTGAGCTACCTCAGCTACCGCTCCCTCATCGTCGTGGTGAACCTCGTCGGTGAGAACTTCCTGCGGGACCTGCGCACCCGGGTGTTCGACCACCTCCAGGCGCTCTCCATGTCGTTCTTCGACAAGGAGAAGGCCGGCGTCGTGATCTCTCGCATGACCGCCGACGTCGAGTCGCTGTCGGAGCTCGTCCAGATCGGGCTGATCATGTTCGTGAGCAATGCGCTGCTGCTCGTGATCACGATCCTGGTGCTGTTCGCGATGTCGTGGCAGCTCGCCCTGGTGTGCCTGGTCGGGCTGCCGATCGTCGTGCTCGCCAGCATCAGGTTCCGGCGGCAGTCGAACAAGGCCTACCTGACCGTGCGCGACCGGGTCGGCCAGACGCTGTCTTCGCTCCAGGAGGGGCTGTCGGGCGTCCGGGTGATCCAGGCGTTCGGGCGGGAGGACATCGAGGTCGGCCGCTTCGGTCGGCGAAACCGGGGGCTCTTCGACGCGCACATGCACTCGGTGCGGATCTCGGTCTGGTACTTCCCGATCGTCGAGCTGTCCGGCATCGCCGGCACGGCCGCGGTGGTGGGGATCGGCGGCATGTTCGTGCGCGACGGCATCGTCACCCTCGGCACGGTGGCGGCGTTCGTGCTCCTGCTGGCCAACCTGTTCGAACCGGTCCAGCAGCTCAGCCAGCTGTTCAACACCCTGCAGTCCGCCGGTGCAGCCCTCAGCAAGCTCTTCGGTCTGCTCGACACGCCCGTCGAGGTGGACGAGCACCTCGGCGCCGTCGACCTGCCCCGTCGGGGCGACATCGAGCTCGAGCACGTGAGCTTCGGCTACGCCGGGGGTGCTCCGGTGCTGCGCGACGTCACCCTCCACATCGCAGCCGGTGAGCGCCTGGCGCTGGTCGGGCCGACGGGGGCGGGCAAGTCGACGCTGGCCAAGCTGGCCGCCCGCCTCTACGACCCGACGGACGGCCGCATCACCTACGGGGGGATCGACCTCCGCCTTGCGACCGTGCGCTCGCTGCGGGAGCGCATGGTCGTCGTGCCCCAGGAGGGCTTCCTGTTCAACGGCACCCTCGCCGACAACGTCCGGATCGGCCGCGGGGACGCCACCGATGCCGAGGTGGCGGACGCACTCCGGGCCGTGGGTGCGCTCGAGCGGTTCGCGTCGCTGCCGATGGGCCTGCAGATGCCGGTCAACGCACGGGGCACCCGCCTCTCCGCCGGTGAGAAGCAGCTCGTGTCACTGGCCCGCGCCGCCCTCGCCGACCCCGACGTGCTGGTCCTCGACGAGGCCACGTCGAGCCTCGACCCCGGCACCGAGGTGCTGGTCGAGGGGGCCATCGAGCGACTGATGGAGGGTCGGACGGTCGTCGTCATCGCCCACCGCCTGAGCACCTCCCAGCGCGCCGACCGCGTCGGTGTGGTGGCCGGAGGGCAGCTCGTGGAGCTCGGCACCCACGACGAGCTGGTGGAGCAGGGCGGCCACTACGCCGCCCTCTTCGCCTCGTGGGCCGGAGGCCTCGCCCGCCAGTAGCCCGCCCCGGTCTGGCCCCGCTCGCCAGCTCGCAGCGATGGCGGCGAGGGAGATGCGCAGGCCCATCGACCGTGAAGTGCCCGCAACTTGCCGAGGCCCTGCTCGTCCCGAACCGGGCGCCGGCCTAGGTCAGGCAGAACTCGTTGCCCCCGGGGTCCTGCATCACGATGTGGAAGCCGCCGTGCTCCTCCACCGACGGGCCCCTCGTGGCGCCGAGGCCGACGAGGCGGTGGGCCTCGGCCTCGATGCGTGCCCGGCGCTCGTCGGCCGGCGTCTCCCGGGTGTTGCCCCTGGTGCGCACATCGATGTGGAGCCGGTTCTTCGCCACCTTCGCCTCGGGGACCCGCTGGATGTAGATGCGCGGCCGCACGCCCTCGGGGTCGACGAGGATCGCCACGGAGCCCCACTGGTCCTCGGGGACCTGCATCTCCTTGAACCAGGACTCCCAGGTCTCGTGACCCGGCGGCGGCCCCTCCGTCACGTAGCCGAGGACATCGGCCCAGAAGGTGGCGAGGGTGGCCGGGTCGGCGGCGTCGAACGTGAGCTGGATCTCGGTCGCCACCGCTCCTCCTCAGCCTGCGATGCCGAGCGCCTCGACGGCCTCGCCCTTGAGGCGCCGGTAGTCCACCTTGCCGTTGGCGGCGCGGCCGATGGTCTCGACCTGCAGCACCCGCTTGGGAGCCTTGTAACCGGCCAGCGACGCCTTGACGTGGGCGATGACCGAGGGCTCGTCGAGCACCTCGTCGGGCTCGAGCTCGACGATCGCCGTGACCGCCTCACCGAAGCGCTCGTCGGGGATGCCGACCGCCACCGCGTCGCGGACGGAGGCGTGGGTCTTCAGCACCTCCTCCACCTCCTCGGGGAACACCTTCTCCCCCCCGGTGTTGATCACGGCCGATCCGCGACCGAGCAGCTGGATGGTGCCGTCGGCGTCGATCGTGGCGTGATCACCGGGGATCGAGTAGCGCACGCCGTCGATCTCGGGGAAGGTGGCTGCCGACTTCTCTGGATCCTTGTAGTACCCGACCGGCACGCGGCCCTTGATCCCGACACGGCCGATCTCGCCCGACCCCGGCTCCACCAGCCGGTTGCCGTCACCGATGACCACGGCGTTGGGGCCGAGCGAGAAGCTCGCCGTGCCCGCCGCGTCGGCGCCGGCCGAGACGGACGTCCCCATCCCGATCGCCTCGGACGAACCGAGGGCATCGACGAGCATCATCTTCGGGTGGTGGCGGAGCAGCGCCTCCTTGACCGGCTCGCTCCACATGACGCCCGAGGAGTAGATGAACACGATGCTCGACAGGTCCCACCGGCCCTCGTGCGCTTCGAGGGCCCGCACCATCGGCTTGGCGAACACGTCGCCCACGATCACCACGGCGTTGACCTCCTCCCGCTGCACGACGTCGAACAGCTCCTCCGCCTGGAAGGAGCGCTCCTCGAGGAGCACGACGCACCCGCCGGACTGCAGCAGCCCGAAGGAGATGAGCGCACCGGTGCCGTGCATGAGGGGGCAGGCGGGGATGCCCTTCATGCCCGGCCCGGCCGTCTGCAGCTGCGCCCGGACCGCATCCAGCCCGCCGTCGGGCGGGTAGCCGCCGATGCCGGCGGAGTTCAGCAGCGAGAAGATGTCGTCCTGGCGCCACATCACGCCCTTGGGCATGCCTGTGGTGCCGCCCGTGTAGAGCATGTAGAGGTCGTCAGGGCTGCGCCCCCACGGGGGCACCGTCCGCTCGGCGGCGGAGGACGTCACGTCCTCGTAGGGGGTGGCCCAGTCGGGGCAGGGCCCAGTCCCGCCGTCGACCCACAGCCAGAGCCGCACCTTCGGCAGGCGATCGCGGATTGACTCGATCCTCGAGGTGAAGTCGCCCGAGAAGACCACGGCCATGGCGTCGGCGTTGTCCCACAGGTAGACCAGCTCGTCCTCGGTGTAGCGGTAGTTCGTGTTGACCGGGACGAGGCCCGCCTTCCACGCCCCGTACAGGGACTCCAGGTACTCGGGGCAGTTGTAGAGGTACTGGGCGACCTTGTCCTGGTGGGCGGCCCCGGCATCGAGGAGCGCCTTCGCCACCCCGTCGGCCCGCCGGTCGAGCTCGGCCCACGTAGAACGGCGTTCGCCCTGGACCTGCGCAGGAGCGTCGGGCAGGACCTCGGCCACGACCTCCCACACCTCGGCGATGTTCCAACCCGGCACGACGTCCCCCCACGGCTCGACTGCTGCGCCGAGCATAGGGAGGCAGGAGACCCCCCCCGTCCTGTCGGTGGTGCGCCTCGTTCATCCAGGTCCCGAACCGACAGGTCAGCCCCCGCGCACACCGCACCCCCGTCCTGTCGGTGGAGCCGTGCGGGATCCGCTCGCTTCACACAGCTCGGCCCGGGGCGGGCGGCTGCGGGTCAGATGGAGGGGCGCTCGGTCCAGGTGCCGAAGGTGTCGCCCAGCGCACCGATGATCTCACCGACGGTGGCCGAGGTGGTGGTGGCGTCCAGGATCGCCGGCATGAGGTTGACCGTCGGATCGGCGGCGTCGGTCCGCACCCGCTCGAGTGCGTCCGCCACCGCCCCGCCGTCGCGACCCTGCTTGACGGTTTCGAGCCGCTTGCGCTGGAGCTCCTCGACCTCCGGGCCGATGGAGAGGATGGTCGGGACGTCGTCGTCACCATCGGTGAAGCGGTTCACGCCCACCACGACCCGCCTGCCCGTGTTGACCTTGCGCTCGAAGGCGTAGGCCGCCTCGGCGATCTCACCGGTGAACCAGCCGTCCTCGATGCCGCGGTGCACCCCCTCGAGGATCGAGCCGGCTCCGAGCTCGTCGAGGTGGGCGAACACCGCCTCGGCCTGGCGCTCGAGCTCGTCGGTCATCCACTCCACGAAGGGCGCCCCGCCCAAGGGGTCGGCGACGTGGGCCACGCCCGTCTCGTGAGCCACCACCTGCTGCGTCCGCAGGGCCAGCCGGACCGCCTTCTCGGTCGGGAGGGCGAGCGCCTCGTCGAAGCTGTCGGTGTGGAGCGACTGGGTGCCGCCGAGCACACCGGCGAGGGCCTCGATGGCGACCCGGGCGAGGTTGACCTCCGGCTGCTGGGCGGTGAGCGAGACGCCTGCGGTCTGGGTGTGGAAGCGGAGCTGCAGCGACCGTTCCCTCATCGCCCCGTACCGGTCCCGCAGCCACCTCGCCCAGATGCGGCGGGCGGCACGGAACTTGCCGATCTCCTCGAAGAAGTCGATGTGCGCGTTGAAGAAGAAGCTGAGGCGGGGGGCGAACTCGTCGACCTCGAGGCCGGCTTCGACGGCGGCCTCGACGTAGGCGAAGCCGTTGGCGAGCGTGAAGGCGAGCTCCTGGGCGGCGGTGGCGCCAGCCTCGCGGATGTGGTAGCCGGACACCGACACGGGGTGCCACCTGGGCATCTCGGCGGTGGTGAAGCGCATGACGTCGGTGACGAGGCGCATCGAGGGCCGGGGCGGGAAGATGTACTCCTTCTGGGCCTGGTACTCCTTCAGGATGTCGTTCTGGAGCGTCCCGCCGAGGGCCGCCCTGGGCGTCCCCGCCCGCTCGGCGACCGCGACGTACATGGCGAGCACGATCGGGGCCGGGCTGTTGATCGTCATCGACGTGGTGACGCGCCCCAGGTCGATGTCGGCGAACAGGTCCTCCACGTCTTCGACGGAGTCGATCGCCACGCCCGCCTTGCCGACCTCACCGAGGCTCAGCGGGTCGTCGGAATCCCGGCCCATGAGCGTCGGCAGGTCGAAGGCGGTCGAGAGGCCGTCCCCGCCGGTCCTGAGGATCTCCTTGAACCTGGCGTTGGTGTCCTCGGCCGTCCCGAAGCCGGCGAACATGCGCATCGTCCACAGCTTCGAGCGGTACATCGAGGCGTGCGGACCCCGGGTGTAGGGGAACTGGCCGGGGAGGAGCCCGTCGGGCGTCTCGTGGACGGGTTCGAGGGGGATGCCCGACATCGTCTCGAAGTCGGCATCGCGCAGCGTCGACGCTGCGTACGCCACCGCCCAGTCGTCCCGGCCCGCCATGCGCAGAGCCTACGGCGACCCGCCTTCAGGGGGACGGTCGCCGCATCCTGGTGCAGCCCGGCCTCCGGGCACGTCGAGGTGGCTGCAGCCTGACCGACGGTCCCCCCGTCCGCACGGTCGGTGGCGCCACGGTCTCGACGCCGGTCGCCCACCCATCGGCGACCAGGCCTGACCTCGTTCGCGCCAGCCGTCAGGCAGGGAGGACGACGATCCGATCGGGGTCGACGTCAACGCCGACCGCGTCGCCGGTGCCGGGGGCGATGGAGGGCTCGGCGTGGACGTCGAGGTCACCGAGGGCGGTCCTGACCCGCACGACGACCCGGTCGCCGCGGAACGTCGTGGCGGCCACCGTGCCCCTGAGGCTCGAGGTCCGGTCGAGCCGGACGGCGTCGCTGCGGAGGGCGACGAGCACGGCGCCATCCGCCAGCCCGGGCGCCGGCAGCACCCCGAAGCCCCCCACGAGGACCCCCCCTCGTGCTTCCGCCTCGACCACCACGAACCCGAGGAACCGGGCCACGAAGGCGGAGGCGGGCGCGCGCCAGACCTTGGCCGGGGTGCCGACCTGCACGATGCGTCCGGCGTCCATCACCGCCACCCGGTGGCCGATCGTGAAGGCCTCCTCCTGATCGTGGGTGACGTGCAGGGCAGTGGTGCCGAGGTCGTCGAGCAGGGTGGCCAGCTCGACGAGGAGCCGCTCCCGCAACGTCCGGTCGAGGGCGCCGAGCGGCTCGTCGAGGAGGAGGAGCCGGGGGGCGGGCGCCAGCGCTCGGGCGAGGGCGACCCGCTGCTGCTCCCCGCCCGACAGGTTGCCGACGGCCCTGGTGCCGGTGCCTCCCAGGCCGACGAGGTCGAGGACCTGGGTCACCCGATCCGCCGCCGCCCTGGCGGGCCACCCCTGCATGCGCAGGCCGAAGCCGACGTTGGCGGCGACGTCCAGGTGGGGGAACAGCGCGTAGTCCTGGAACATCAGCCCGAACCGGCGCCGGTGCGGCGGCTCCGGCGCAAGGTCCTCGCCGTCCCAGCTGATGCTGCCCTCCGCCCCCGGCTCGAGGCCGGCGACGGCGCGCAGCAGCGTCGACTTGCCGCACCCGCTCGGCCCGAGCAGGCACACGACCTCGCCGGGGTGGACGGTGAGGTCGACGCCCTGCACCGCCGCCAGCGCCCCGAAGCGCACCGTGAGCCCGCTGACCTCGAGGCCACCGCCAGGACGCCCACCTGTGCCCGGGTGGGCCGGCGCTTGCACCGGGGCCGCAGCGCGCTGCCCGAGGGGGCCCTCGGGGGGTCGTGGCCGACGCTGCGTGCGGCGGCTCACAGCTCGCTCACCTCGCCCACGCGCCGACCCTCGATCACGAGGACGGCGGTGGCGGTGGCGACGAGCAGGATCGTGCTCATCGCCATCGCCTGGCCGAGGTTGAGCGCACCCGGCTGGCCGAGGAGGCGGACGATCGCCACCGGGAGGGTCGGTCGGTCCGGGCGGGCCAGGAACACCGTCGCCCCGAACTCACCGAGGGAGACGGCGAAGGCGAAGCCGGCGCCGACGAGGAGGGCCCGGCCGACCAGCGGCAGCTCCACCTCCCGGAGCACTCGCCACGGTGAGGCCCCGAGCGTGGCCGCCACCTCCTTCAGGCGCTCGTCGACCGACCGCAGCACCGGGACGAGGCTGCGCACCACGAGGGGCGTGGCGACGAGCGCCTGCGCCACCGGGACGAGCCAGGCCGAGCCCCGCAGGTCGAGCGGCGGGCGATCGAGGGTGATGAGGAACCCGAACCCCACGGTCACCGCCGAGGTGCCGAGCGGGAGCATGAGCAGGGTGTCGAAGCCGCGGGCGGCGATGGTGGTGTGCCTGGCCACGGCGAAGGCGGCCAGGCCGCCGACCACCACGCTGAGCACGGTGGCCGCCGCTGCGTAGGTGAGGGAGGAGCCGAGGGCGGCCAGCGGCGAGACGAAGAGGGTGCTCCCCCGACGGCTCGAGGACAGCGCCCGCCAGCTGGCGAGGCCGTACCCGTCGACTGACGCGAACGAGCGCTCGACGAGGCTCGCCAGCGGCACCCCGAGCAGCGTTGCCATGACGAGGAGGTTTCCGGCCAGGAGGAGGCGCTGGCGTCCCCTCGGTCGCACCAGGACCTCGTTCGCAGGGCGGAGGCGCAGCGCGCCGGCGCGCCGGCGTTGCGCCCTGGCGTGCACGGCGACGAGGGCGACCACCGCTGCCAGCTGCAGGAGCGTGAGCGCGGCGGCGGCCCGCAGGTCGAGCAGCTGTGCGGTCTGGCGGTACACCTCGACCTCGATGGTCGTGCGTCGGGGGCCGCCGAGCACGAGCACGACACCGAAGGAGGTGAAGCAGAACAGGAACACGATGGCGGCCGCCGCCGTGACGGCAGGGCGCAGGAGCGGCAGGGTGACGTGGCGGAACGCCTGCCAGCGGCTGGCCCCGAGGACCCTGGCCGACTCCTCGAGCGCGGGGTCGAGGTGGGCCCACAGCCCTCCCACCGTGCGGACGACGACCGCGTAGTTGAAGAAGGCGTGGGCCACGAGCACCGCGACGACGCTGCGGTCGAGGCCGAGCGGCGCCAGCGGCCCGCCCCGCCCGAGCAGCCCGACGAACGCAGCGCCGACCACGACGGAGGGGAGCACGAAGGGGACGGTCACGAGGGCCCGCACGACCCGGCGCCCGCGGAAGTCGTAGCGGGCGAGGACGTGGGCACCGGGCAGGGCCAGCACGAGCGTGAGCACGGTGGAGGCGACCGCCTGCCAGAGCGTGAACCAGGCCACTCGGCGGAGGCCGGCGTCACCGACCACCTCGAGGAGCGCTCCTCCGTCGAGCCCCCGCCCCACGATGGCGATCACCGGCCAGGCGAAGAACACCCCGAGGAAGGCTGCGGGGACCGCCGCGACGGCCAGCCACGACAGCGCCCCCCGTGCCCCAGCCCGCCTCACTGCGGCCCGCCCCACCGCAGCCCGTCCCACCGCAGCCCGCCCCACTGTGGCCCGTCTCATCGCAGGACGGTGCCGAGCCACTCCTCGACCCATCGCTCCCGGTTGGCCCCGATCTCCTCCACGGGCAGCGAGAGCGGGTCCTCCGGCACCACGGCGTGCTCGACGAACACCGCCGGCAGCTGCGCCTCCCGGTTGACGGGGAAGACGAACATCTGGAGCGGGATGTCCTCCTGGAAGGGGACCGAGAGGAGGAAGTCGACGAGCTCGCGCGCCTCCTCCTCGTGCTCGGTGCCGGCGAGGATGCCGGCCGCCTCGACCTGGCGGAAGCAGCTCGCCTCGACCACACCGATGGGCGACACCTCCGGCGGCGGGTCGGCGAACTGGACCTCGGCCGGCGGGCTGGAGGCGTAGGAGACGACGATCGGCCGGTCGCCCTCACCCGAGCCACCCGAGAACGACCCGTAGTAGGCGTCCTCCCACCCGGGGCTGACGAGCACGTCGTTGTCACGCAGTCGCGCCCACCAGTCCCGCCAGCCGTCCTCGCCGTAGCGGTCGACGGTGGCGAGGAGGAAGGCGAGGCCGGGTGACGACGTCGACGGGTCCTCCACCACCGTGAGGCCCTCGTAGGCAGGGTCGACGAGGTCGTCGAGGTCGTCCGGCGCTGGCACGGCGGCACCGTCGAAGTACGCCCGGTCGTAGTTCAGGCACACCTCCCCGTGGTCGATCGGCGTCACCCGGTGCTCCGGGTCGAGCAGGTAGGCCTCGTCCACGGCTTCGAGCAGGGGCGACTCGTAGGGCACGAAGATGTCCTCGTCGAGGGCCCTCGTGAGCAGCGTGTTGTCCACGCCGAACAGGACGTCTCCGAGCGGGTCGTCCTTCGTGAGGATCGCCTGGTTCACCACGATGCCGGCGTCGCCGTTGGCGATCAGCTCGACCTCGATGCCGGAGGTCTCGGTGAACGCGGCGAGCACCTCGTCGCTGGCGCCGAAGGAGTCGTGGGTGACGAGACGCAGCGTCACCGGTTCGAGTTCGTCCGCCCCTCGACCGTTCGACGCAGGCTCGTCGTCCCCCCCGCCGCAGGCTGCGGCGAGGAGCGAGAGGGCAACGAGGACGGCGAGCGGGGCACTCCCGCAGCGCCGGCTCACGACTCGGTCTCCCGGGCTGTGATGCGGCCGCTCGTGTCCTGCTCGTCGTGCCCGCGCGGGGACGGCTCGCGCGGGACCGGCTCGCGCGGGGCCGGCTCGCTCGGGGCCGGCCCCCCGGGGACGACCACGAGGATCGTCCCGCCCCCGAGGGTGACGGTGGCGGCGGGACCGGCCACCACGTTGCTCACGCCACGGGTGGTGCCGGGCGCCAGCGCCTCCCTGCGCAGCGGGTAGGCCAGCCCGGCGGTGGTGACGTCGGTGGCCGGGCCCCCCACCGGGAGCAGCGACACGAGTGCGCCGACCGGTGCGAGGACGGGCGTGACCCGGCCCGGCCGGGCGACGGTGACGCTCGCCGTGCCCATGTGGGCCTCCACCTCGACCGCAGCGAAGGGCGCGGCCGCCAGCAGGAGCGCGTTGGCCAGCAGGTGGTCGAGCCGGCCGCCGTGGCCACCGAGGACCACGACCCGGCGGGCGCCCCGGGCCATTGCGGCGTGCAGCCCGAGCTCGAGGTCGGTGGCCTCCTTGGCTGCAGGGTGGCGCTCGATGGTTGCGCCGGCGTCCTCGGCCGCGGCGAGGTCCTCGGGTGCGACGGAGTCGAAGTCACCGACGGCGACGTCCACCACCAGTCCCAGGTCCAGTGCGTGACCGATGCCGCTGTCGACGCCGATGGTGCAGGCACCCGGCGGCACGAGGCGCAGGAGGGCGGGGTCGATCGGGTCGCCCCCGGTGACGACGACGTGCACGGCGTCGTCGCTGGGGGATGAAGTCGGTTCCATGGGCTCCCTCCGCCGGCATTACCCGGAGCAGGTTCGTCGGGTCGACGGCACGCCGCCGCCGCAGCGGAGGCCAGCCGTCCTCTCAGCCCGGTTGTCCCGAGCTCCCCGGATGGGTTGGTAGGCGCAGCGTAGCCAGCACCCGGGCGCCACCCGTCGCGGGGCGACCGCACATGAGCACGTGGACGCCGCCCGCAGCCTCGGGCCGAGCGAGCGTGAGCACCCCGGTGCTCCGGTCCGCCGCGCTGCGGCCCGAGCGCCCGAGCACGTGGGTGTCCCCGTCCGATGGCCGGCGGGCCGAGCACCCGAGCACGTGGGTGTCCCGGTCCGCCGCGCTGCGGGCCGAGCGCCCGAGCACGTGGGTGCCCCCGTCCGACGGCCGGAGGTGAGCGAGCGACCCCTGGTTCCGAGCCGGCGACGCGTAACCTCGGTGCGTCGTGGACCGCTACCAGTACCTGCTGCTGATGGGCGTCTGCGTGCTCGTCACGTTCCCGCTCGAGCTGGTCTACGGCGCCCGCGTGTGGCGGGACCCGGTGCGCCTCCTGCGGACGCTGGCCGTGCCGGCCGTGGTGTTCGCGGTGTGGGACGTCCTCGCCATCCGGGCCGGCGTGTGGGACTTCAACCCCCGCTACGTGACCGGGTGGCGCCTCCCCTTCGGCCTCCCGGTGGAGGAGGCGGCGTTCTTCCTCACCATCCCGATCTGCTCGATCCTCGCCTACGAGGCGGTGCACCGGTCGCTCGCCGCCCAGTCGGCCCGGCGGGCCCGTCGTGCCGACCCCGCCGGGGACCCGCCGCTGCCGGCCGAGGCGGGTCGTTGATGCTCTACACCGTCCCGGCGGTGGCGAGCGTGGCCGCCGTCTTCCTCCTCGAGCTCGTGTGGCTGCGCACGGGGCTCTTCCGCCGGCTGTCGTTCTGGATCGCCTACGCCATCTGCCTGTTCTTCCAGGTGCTGGTCGACGGCTGGCTCACGAAGCTCTCGGCGCCCGTCGTCCGCTACGACGCCGACGAGCTCACCGGCTGGCGCTTCCCCTTCGACATCCCGGTCGAGGATTACGTGTACGGCTTCACCCTCATCGCCTTGACCCTCCTGCTCTGGGAGCGCACACGTCTCCGTGCCGACAGGTCGGTAGCCTCGTGAGCACGATGACCCTGCTCACCGTGGTCGTCACCTTCGTGGTGATGGAGCCGCTCACGTACGCCGCCCACCGCTGGGTGATGCACGGCTCGACGGGGATCGCCTGGCACGAGAGCCACCACGGCGCCGACACGGGCGGCTGGGAGCGCAACGACTGGTACCCGGTCGTCTTCGCCACCGCCGGCCTGCTGCTGTTCGTGGCCGGTGCCACCGTCGGCTCCCTCGAGTGGCTGATCCCCGTTTCCATCGGCGCCGCCATCTACGGGTTGGCCTACGGCTTCGTGCACGACGTGTACATCCACCGCCGCCTGCCCCGCTTCACCGCCGAGCTCGCCTGGTGCGAGCGGCTCAAGGCGGCGCACCGCATCCACCACCTCTGGGGTGGCGAGCCGTTCGGCATGCTGCTCCCGGTGGTGCCGGCCGCTCTCCGCCGCCGGGCCGCCGTGGTCGCCTACGACCCGTTCCCCGCATCGGGGCGCTCGTCCGTTCCGAGGGCGAGCGGGTCGATCCCGTCCCACGTCCCCGTCGAGCCGTAGGGGCGGAACCGGGCGAACAGCTCCTCGCTGAACCAACCGCCTCGGCGGGTGGCCCGCACGACGTCGTGGTGCACGGTCTCGAGGTAGGCGAAGGCCTCGATGTCCGCCGCCGTGCGCCACAGGCTGAACGTGGCGAGGAGGCCGACCGGTCGCTCGCCGACGCCCACCGCCTGGAGCAGGCCTGGCTGGGCGTGGAGGTGCGCCTCCACCGGGGGGACCGCACGGTAGAAGGCGGGCCAGTGGCGCGCCGGGACGCGTGCCCGCGTCAGGACGGCCACCGGTCCATCCGCCTGGGCGCGCTGGTGGGCGGCGACGTCGTCGAGGCCGGCGAAGGGGTCGGCGCCCGCCCACCTGCCGTGGGCGGCGAGGGGCTGGAGGCGCACCGACCACGACTCCACGCTGCGCTCCCGCCACCGCCTGGCTGTGGCGTCCTCTGCGAGGAAGGTGTCGAGGGCGGCGTCGTCGTCCCATACCGCGAACGTGGCCCAACGGCGGAGGTCGCCTTGGAGGCCCATGGCCCGCCCCCGGCCCGTGCCGAGCTGCCGGGCGAAGCGCAAGCCCGGCACCGTGCGGGCCAGGCGCTGCTGGCGGACCATCCCCACCATCGAGGTGAGGGCACCTGCCGTCGTGGTGCGCTGCAGGTGGAACGAGGCGACCGGCATGGCTCTGCGAACGTACCGCTCGCCCGGCGGACCACCTCCTGCGGCCCCGGTCAACGCCACTTCGACGCTCACGTGGCGTGGCCTCGGATCACCAACAGCGAACCCGGCGGCATCTGGTTCGGCCCGGGGAGGGCTGGGGTAGCGGATGATCGAGGATGAGCAACCACGAGTGCCCGGTGGCACGCAGAAGGAGACGACCTGATGGCAGGCGACATGACACTCGAGCGGCTCGACGGGCAGCCCGTGATCGGCAGTGACGGCAGCAAGATCGGCACGGTGGAGGACATCTACTTCGATCAGGACACGCGTGAGCCGGAGTGGGCGCTGGTGAAGACCGGCATGTTCGGTTCCAAGACGACGTTCGTGCCGATCACCAACGCGACGGTGGAGGGTGACGAGCTGCGGGTGCCGTTCAGCAAGGACCAGGTGAAGGGGGCCCCGAACCTGGATGATGACGGTGAGCTGAGCCAGGACGAGGAGGCCATGCTGGCCCAGCACTACGGCATGTC